>Ga0206677_10002596_pt1 | contig 15696 bp, 16 predicted proteins | sample M130m12015metaG_FD_155475 | JGI IMG/M metagenome (GOLD analysis project Ga0206677, IMG submission 155475) | Ammonia-oxidizing marine archaeal communities from Monterey Bay, California, United States - M1 30m 12015 | ecosystem: Environmental > Aquatic > Marine > Intertidal zone | place: USA...
CTTTGATCCTAACGTAGCTGGACTAGGTGTTGGTAATGGTAGAGGTTTTGAATACTTAAACGGACCAAGTTCAAGAAGATATGGACTTTCTGTAAAAGCTTCATTCTAATAAAAAAATAATTTATATTATGAGAAAAATAAACAATTTAATTAAAATGTTGGTTCTATGCGGAGGATTATTCTTTGCTTCGTGTGAAACAACAGAGCTGGATTTGACACAAAATCCAAATGCACTATCACCAGTAGATGCTGATCCAGATTTCTATCTGAACCAAATTCAATTATCATATGGGTACTTGATTGAAAGCTTTGGAAATACTGCTGGTGCAGTAACCAGAATAGATTACATGAGTGGTAGAGATTATGCGAATGCATATCAACCAGGTAGTTTTAATGGAAGATGGAGTTCTGCATACCAAACAATCATGCAGGATATCAGAGAAATGAATGTAATTGCAGATGAAGCTGGTTTAACTCACCATAAAGGAATCGGTCAGTTTATTGAGGCACACATCTTAATAACTCTAGTAGATTTCTTTGGAGATATTCCTTACACTGAAGCTTTTCAAGGAGCTGCTAACTTAAACCCAGTAGCTGATTCAGGTGCTAGCGTTTATGCAGTTGCACTTGGTTTATTAGATTCAGCAATTGCTAACTTTAATAGTGAAGCTCTTGGAGAGCCAAAATGGACTTCATCAGTTACAGACCCATTTTATGATGGAGATTGGACTGCTTGGACTAAAGCTGCAAACACGCTTAAAATGAGTGCATATGCTAACACAAGGTTAGTAGATGGAAGTGCTATAGCTAATTTTAATGCGATCGTTGCTTCAGGAAATTACATCACATCTAATGCAGATGATATGCAATTCAGATGGGGTACTTTAGCAGTACAGCCAGATTCACGTCACCCAAGATATAGAAGTAGCTATACTTCTACAGGTGGTGGTTCTTATATGTCAAATTCATTGATGTATCATATGTTTGGTGAAGGGTATTTCTCACCAAGTTATGATCCAAGAATTAATTTCTATTACAGTAGACAAGTAAGTAGAACTCCTGGAATTGATGCTGATCCTGATGAAGAAGTATTAGAATGTGGTTTACAACAAGCTCCTGGTCACTATACAGGTTATGTATTTTGTGGAGTTGAAAGAGGATATTGGGGTAGAGACCATGGAAATGACAACGGAATTCCACCAGATGGATTCTTAAGAGCATTAGCAGGGGTTTATCCTGCAGGTGGTTTACTTGATGATTGGACTACACTTTTCAATGGACCTAACCCTCAAAAAGATGGTGCCGGTAACGGTGGTAATGGTGTAACACCAATACTATTAGCTTCTGCTGCAGATTTTATGATTGCTGAAATTGCTTTATTTGTAGATGGTGATATCAATGCCTCTGGTAATGCAATGTTATCAGGAATTGCTAAATCTTTTGATAAAGTAACTAATTTCGCACCAAAATCTGCATTATTTACAGCTGTTGTAGATGGTAACTTTGGTGGTCTTGATCAAATGATTGCTGATTTTACAAATGATATTGTTAATAAATGGGTAGATGCTGATATGGATGGTAAGAAAGATATCTTAGCAATTCAAAACTTTGTAGCTCAATACGGAAACGGATTAGGGGCTTATAATTTCTATAGAAGAACTGGATTCCCTACTACGTTACAGCCAAATATTGAGCCTAACCCAGGAGGATTCATCCGTTCATTCTATTACCCAGCTGACCATGCGAATAATAATTCGAATATTAGCCAAAAAACAGGGGTAACAGATCCAGTATTTTGGGATAACAATGGAGCATCTCCAGGGTTTCCAGCTGCTAATTAATAACTAAAAAATAATAAAAGATGAAAAAACAAATAAATAAAATAGTATTATTACTACTTTCAGTTATTGTGATAAGCAGTTGTGAAAGTGAGGATACGTCTATTGATCAAGTTTTTGACGGTGTTGAGTACGGTGCTGTCTTAAGAAACTTAGGGATCATAAACCAAAGTTTTAGCTTGTCTGATCCAGATTCATTTTTTGGAATCACTGTTGAAGAACAGGATGAAGAATATGGAGCGTTATTAGACGTAGTGAATGTGTATACAACTTACACAGATAACAATGGTAACGGAAATTCTCAGCCAGAAGCATTAGTGAAAACGTATGCTGCTGGAGACTTTACTATTGGTGATAAGGGATTACCTGTTACCGATATAATGGTAACTCTTGGTGAAGCTTCTAGCGCTGCTGGAATATCTAACTATGGAGTTGGTGACAACTATCTAATGAGATTAGAGTTAGTATTAACTGACGGAAGATCATTTAGTTCGTCATCTACAAGTGGTTCTTTACAGGGGTCTTACTTTTCTTCACCATTTTCTTGGGGAGTGCCTATTCTATGTCAACCAGTTGATGGTGATTATTTAGTAGACATGCAAGATTCATATGGTGATGGATGGCAAACTGATGCTGGAAACGGTGGAAGTGGTTTAAAAGCTGTATTAACTTTAGCTGACGGATCTACACTTATAGAAGAAGTTGGTATGTGTTCTCCTTATGGAGCAGATAATATTGGAACTGCAATGGATCCTGCTATGGGTATCTGTACAGGACCTGCTAGTACTTCGTTCTATGGAGCTACTGCTACCGTTACAATTCCAGCTGGAACACAATTAGCTGTATGGCAATGGCCAGGAGATACATATGGAGAAATTAGTTTCCAAATCTATGGACCTGCTGGTAACCTTTTACTTGACACTGGTGGACCTGGTGCGGGAACTGGTGCTGGACAACTAGATGTATTAAACTGTTTATAATGTAAACAAATGTAACTATCGAATAATTGATAGCTACTAGATATAAAAGACCTTTCATTCATTTGAAAGGTCTTTTTTTATGTTACAAATACATAGAATTTGTGATATCTTTGCACAACGATGGAAAACACAACAATTTTTGGATTAAGAGCTATCATTGAGGCTATTGATAGTGGATCAACAATCAATAAAGTATATCTTCAAAAAGGACTAAGAGGAAGTTTATTCTTTGAATTGGAAACACTCATCAAAAAAGAACAAATTACTACAAGTTTTGTTCCTGTTGAAAAACTAGATAGGCTCTCTAAAAATAAAAACCATCAGGGAGCAGTTGCTCAAATTTCACCTATTGAATTTGCTGATTTAGAAAAATTAATCGAAACTAGTCTTGAGGCTACAGATGCTCCCCTATTCTTACTACTAGATCAAATTTCTGACGTAAGAAATTTTGGTGCCATCATAAGAACTGCAGAATGTACAGGCGTCAATGGAATTATAATTCAGCAAGGAGGTAGTGCTCCAATTAATGCAGAAACTATTAAAACCTCAGCTGGCGCAGCTTTTAAACTTCCTATATCTAGAGTAAATCATATAAAAGATGCTATTTATATGCTACAAGCTTCTGATATAAAAATTGTAGCAGCTACAGAAAAAACAGATGACTTGGTGTATAGTGTAGATTTTAAACAACCTATTGCCATTGTTATGGGATCTGAACATAGAGGGGTAAATCCATCTGTTCTAAAAATTGTAGATTATAAAGCAAAACTTCCTTTATTAGGGTCTATAGATTCATTAAATGTTTCTGTTGCTTGTGGTGCATTCTTGTATGAATCCATTCGTCAAAGAATATCGTAATCTTTGTATTAAAATATAAATAAGCTACTCTAGGTCTTCATTGGGCTCCTCCTCTATCTTCGAAGCAGAAAAATTCCCATTTTCATCAAATAATAAATCAAATTCAGACTTTGAAAATTGATATTGCTCTTTTATGATTCCTTTTTTTCGATAAAAAAAAGAAAACAAAAGACCTACTATAAAACCCGCTAAATGACCTTCCCAAGAAATTCTATCTTCAGTTGGAAGTATAAACCAAATCATACTACCGTATAAAAAGATAACGACCAAAGACATGGCGATAAGTCTATAATGTTTTCTAATAATACCGCTAAAAAAAATAAAACTAAATAATAAGTAAATAATTCCACTTGCGCCTATGTGATAAGAACCTCTAGCAATACACCAACAAATTAAACCCGATAAAAGTGTTCCATAAATAAGAACCTTGTGAGCAATTTGCCTGTAGAAATAAAACAATGAAGCTAACAGAACAAACAAGGGCACAGAATTGCTTGAAAGATGAGATGCATCACTATGTATGAATGGCGAGAAAAAAATGCCTCTAAGGCCTTTAATTTCTCTGGGTGAAATCCCATAAGAATTAAAATTATACCCAAATCTAATTTCTACCCAATAAATAACCCATATGGCCAAGATAGCAACTACTGGAATCCGGAGTACATTTCTATGATAACTAAGAGTATTGTCGTTTTGCATAAATAATTCTTATCAAAAATAAATCCAATTACTAAAATAACAACTTCTGTCATAAATCTTTACTATTTTTATAGCTATGAATGAACCTTTGGCAGAAAGAATACGCCCAAACATACTTGAAGACTATATTAGTCAGCGCCATTTAATAGGTGAAAAAGGAATTTTATCCCATCTAATTAAACAAGGAATACTTCCATCTATGATATTTTGGGGACCTCCTGGCATTGGTAAAACCACCTTAGCAAATATTATAGCAACAACATCCAAACGCCCTTTTTTTACACTAAGCGCAATCAGCTCTGGAGTTAAGGATGTCAGAGAAATTATCGAAAAAGCAAAAAAAGGTAGTGGTTTATTTACAACCAAAAACCCTATATTATTTATAGATGAAATACATCGTTTTAGCAAATCTCAACAAGATTCTTTATTAGGAGCTGTAGAGAAAGGATGGGTTACCCTTATTGGGGCAACTACCGAAAATCCAAGTTTTGAGGTAATACCAGCACTATTGTCTAGATGTCAAGTATATATTTTAAACTCATTTGATAAAAGTGATTTAATATTATTACTAAAAAGAGCTATAAAAAAGGATTCTATTTTATCAAAAAAAGAGATTAAACTAAAAGAAACCGATGCTTTGCTCCAAGTTTCTGGAGGTGATGCACGAAAATTATTAAATATTTTTGAGTTGGTCGTAGGGAATGAAGATAAGATGACCATCACTAACAAATTGGTGCTAGAAAAAATTCAAAAAACAACAGTTAGATATGACAAAACTGGTGATCAGCATTACGATATTGCTTCTGCTTTTATAAAGTCTATTCGAGGAAGTGACCCTAATGGTGCAGTATACTGGCTTGCAAGAATGATAGAAGGAGGCGAAGATTTAAAATTTATAGCCAGAAGATTACTAATTGCAGCATCTGAAGATATTGGAAATGCTAATCCTACAGCCTTAATTTTAGCCAACAATACTTTTCAGGCTGTTGGTGTTATTGGCTATCCAGAATCTAGAATTATTTTAAGCCAATGTGCAGTATATTTAGCAAATTCTCCAAAAAGTAATGCATCATATGTGGCTATAAATAAAGCTCAAGAAATTGTAAAGAAAACAGGAGACTTACCGATACCGCTTCACTTAAGAAATGCACCCACAAAATTGATGAAAGCCTTAGAGTATGGTAAAGACTATAAATATGCTCACGATTATAAAGGAAATTTTGTGCATGAGGAGTTTTTACCTGAAAGTATTTCAAATACAAAAATATATGATCCTGGGGGAAGCCCAAGAGAGGAACAGTTTAGACAAAGACTAAAAAAAACATGGGGTGATAAATACGGGTATTAAAACCTTATTTGGAGCTTTCTTTTTATTAATAGTTGTTTCTCATAATATTCGACAAGCCAATGGTTCCCTTTATTACTTAATACTCCGTTTTTATTCTTTACGATAAATATATCCTTTTTACTCGTATTAAGAATCTCAAAAACAAGCTCGTTTTTTGAGTTTATGAGTTGATAACCTGTTTTACTTTTCTGAGCTCTCAACAAAGACATAGTAGAAGATTTCTTTTCCTTACTAATTAAATTTGAAGTATCTAATGGTGATGTTTGAGGCTTTATAACCTCGGAGGCTTTATTTAATTCTTGAGTCTTATTTTCAGTTTTTGAACTTTCAATTTTTAGGGAAGAGAAAGAAGAATAGATAAGATTTAAATTTTCAATTGTAGAAAAAGCACCTCTAATGGATTGCCTAAAAGATCTTTCATAATCCTTAAGTTTACTAGTCCCTAACTTTGATGTGTACATTAATTTACCATTACAATCAGCTAATTCTATATAGTTTCTCGTGGCAAAGAGATTAGACTTGTCTTTTACGTCTACATATAAAGCACTACATTTATTATAGTATAACTCCCCAGGCAGTTCTTCGTTATCTAAATACACTTCATAACCAGCCTTAGAAAATAAAAATTTTGTAAAGGAATTGGCTTTGTAACGATTTACCTGTTTTAAGAAGTCAAATGTACTTTTAACAATTACGTACTGTTTTTTTGAAGAAATACTTTTTTGTCCAAAAGAAGACGGACTCAAAAAAATAAGCATAAGAAAAAAGTAAATGTATCTCATAATTAATCTATTACAATATTAAAACCAAAGTTAAAAGCAACACTATTCCCAGAAGATACATCAGCTACACCTAATAGGTTATCTAAACCTCCAAACACACTCAATTTTCCAAGCTGAAGTGATGTTGCAGCACCAAAAATTATAGAAGAATAGTCATTTATAGTATGTGTAAACTTGGTGTGTATTTTTTTGGAAAGAGAAGCCTCATAGAAACTGGTAAAAGAGAATTGTGGTTTTATTGGTCTCATAATATTATGAATCTGAAAACCTATAGCGTTATAATAGTATTGTTTGTGAGTTTTAGAATAACAACTTTTACCTCGTTTTTCACCAAAACTATATTTAAGAGCAGCATTGATTTTCATTGGCCTCCAAGAAGTATATCCTTCCTGTGTTTCTTCAGTGATCACTTTATCTCTAAAATCTTGTTCAACTTGTTGCCAGTAATTACTAAGGCTAGAAGCATCATATTCAAAATTTAAACCATCTAAAACATAATTACCATCAATATTAAAGTTTTTAGTGTTTTTTGAATGCCTAATAAAACCAATATCTAGTAGGCTGGCAGTAAATTCAAGTTGTGATGTAAAATGGTAAGTAAGACCAAAGTCTAGACCTAACCCCATATTACTTCCTAAGAAAGTTTTTGAAAAATATTCACCTGGTGAATCAATAAACTCATCATCAGAATCAACAATTCCTGAGGTTCTAATTTGTCCGTTTAAATTATTTAAGGATTGACGTATGATATTCTCATTGCTGGTGGATGATGTATAAGTTCCAGAGTTATTTAGTGATTCAATATTTATACTGGAAGAATAAATTTTAACTCTAGCTCCAACATTAAGTTTCTCGTTAATTTTTTTTGAAATTCCAGCATGCAAAACACCAAGAAAATCTCCTTTCATAGATACCTGTGATAAAGAAAAGCTTCGATTTAAGAAAGGTTGATTACCATAATAGAATAATTCTATAAAATCTTTAGGCATATAGCTTATAAAATCGAGCTCTTCATAAAATCCAAAGCTTAAATACGTTTTTTTATCCAATCTAAAGCCTACATTTAAAACTTCTACTTGAGTATTAAAACTAACATAATCTGTTGAATTAATTTTATTCAACACTGCTTCAAATCTAGTCTTGAAAGCTCTTGAATCATTTGAAAATAAGTCATTTAACGTAAACCCAGTGATCCCTAAATCAAAAGAAAAATTGGATAACATTGGAATCCCATAATGACTTCTAAAATTAGTTTCTGCACCAGGGTTTAACAGAAGTGTTTGTGGAGACTCTGCGAAAGAAAAAGCTAATTTCTGTTGAGATTTTAATGAAATTGCAGAAATTAAAAATATAAGTAAAACTATTTTTTTCATTTTTTAAATACTTAAATAAAAAGTTCCTGTAGATTTGAACTTAATGATTTGGTAAATATTTGGATCAATTTGTGAAGATGAAGAATTTAATTTCACCTCAACCTTAACTTTTCTTGAAGTTAAAAATATAGGGGAAGCATCAATTTCAATGGATTCTGATGCTACATAATTTAAATCTTGAGAATCTATAGTAAAACTAGGAATAGTTCGGGTTATGTTATCATTACCGTCAAAAAAAACAATATTAATTTCAAAAGATCTATCAAATCTGTTTTCAATTTCAAAATCGAAAACTGCTTTAATCAAATCATTTCTGATGGCAGATGATTTAAAAACTCTAAAATCTGAAGTATCTGTAACCATTGGTATTTCCGCGCCTGATGTGGTGTTAAAAAAATCATCTTGATCCAATTCAAAATAAATTAAGGGTGCGGTAATAATGGGATCTACATTTAAATTAATTTCATCAAAATTTAAGTTATCAGTACAAGAAATTAAAAAACAAAGACTAAAAACTGTCACTACGTTTTTTATGTAAATATTCATAGGCTTAATAATTGTATCATCTTATTTTAAGGATTTAAAGATATTCTTTTAAATCTAATAGATTGTATATTGAAGTTATATTTTTTGGAACTGAATTTGAATTCTCTGAGTTAAAATGTATGGCTTTAATACCACAATTTAGAGCTCCCTCAATATCAGCTTCTAAGTTGTCTCCAATCATGATACAATTAGAGGCAGTTGTATTCACTTTTTCTAATGCATATTCAAAAACTTTCTTATTTGGTTTTTTAACGCCAACCGATTCTGAAGTAATAATAGCATCGAAAAAATTATAAATACCAGATTTTTTCATTTTTTTAGTCTGAATTTCTTCAAAACCGTTTGTAATAATATGAAGTTGATATTTATTTTGCAAATATTCTAAGATTTCAAAGGTTCCATCAAATAAATGGTTATGGTTTGGAAGTTTGGCAATATATTGGTCTGCAAGATGATGTATAACGTCATCTTTAACAAGAAGCTTTAATGCCTCAAAAGTTTCCTTTAATCGTAAATATTTTAGTTCATTTTTAGTCACTTGTTCTTCTCTATACTTTTTCCAATAGCTAAAATTAATTGGAATATATATTTTCAAAAACGAGTCAATATCTACGCTAACATTAGCTGCAGGTAATATTTCTTGAAATGTTAATGCAGAATTTTTTTCAAAATCCCATAGTGTATGATCTAAATCAAAAAAAACATGTTGTATTTTCATAGGGTAAATATAATAATCTAACGTTAAAAATGTTTGAACTTATTATATATTTGATTTTTAAGATTTAACTGTTGAAAAAAAAGCTTCATATATTATTTTTGTGTGGATGGTACCCGTCTTCGGTACTTCCTCAAAATGGAGATTTCATAATGAGGCATGCAGAAGCTGTAAGCAGTAAACACAGGGTTAGTGTATTGCATATTATTTCTAAACCAGGGCTATCAAAGTCTAGATTTGAGGTTGATAAAGCGTCAAATTTACATTCATATATCGCCTACATAAAACCAAGTAAAAATCCCATTTTAAAATTATTTAGGTTTTGGTTTGCATATCAACAACTATTGAAACAAATAGGAAGTTTCGATGTAGTTCATCTCAATAAACTATACCCTTTTGGCCTATTTGCTCTTCATTTAAAAAAATTAAAACACCTTCCTTATATCATTTCAGAACATTGGACAGGCTATCATTTAACCTTCCTTATATCATTTCAGAACATTGGACAGGCTATCATTTAAAGGAACAAAAATCATTGCCTTGGGTAGAACGCGTTTTATCAAAAATAATAACAAAGAATGCGAGTTCAGTTTGCCCTGTAAGTACAGATTTAAAAAATTCAATGTTGAAGTCTGGATTAAAAGGTAGCTATGAAATAATTCCAAATGTGGTAAATACTCATCTTTTTAAACCGGCAAAAAAAACAACTAAGAAATTCACAATTACACACATCTCTAACTTAGAGGATCAGCATAAAAATATTTCTGGCATGTTACGTGTTGCCAAGCAACTTGAAAGTTCTATTGATTCTTTTCAATGGAATTTTATCGGTGGAAAGAAAAATAGATACAAGGAATTAATTGATGAATTAAACTTCAAGAAAAATACAATCCATTTTATGGATCAACTAAGTCACAAAAAAATTCCAAAACAATTAACGCAAGCAGATGTCTTTGTTCTTTTTAGTAATTATGAAAATCTACCCTGTGTAATTCTAGAAGCTTTTGCCTGTGGAATTCCAGTAATTTCAACACATGTTGGAGGTATTCATGAATTTTTCCCAAAAGATTCCCAAAAGATTTTGGGTTTCTTATTGAACAAAATAACGAAGATCAACTTTTGAAAAAAATCATGGAAATACATCAAAATCCAATTACAAAAAGTGATGATATGCATCAATATGCGAATACTAACTTTAGCTCAGAAAAAATTTGTGAATCTTTTTCAAGGCTTTACCTTAAGACATTAAACTAAAAACAGTTGGGTGATATTAAAGAATTTATTAAAGGATTCATAGATAGATCAGGGAACTATGTTTTTCTGTCTACTTTATTTTCAAGAGGTCTCTCTTTTCTGGGTTCTTGGATTGCTTTACAACTAATAGATCATGAAGAACTAGGAGTTATTCTATTTGCTTTTAGTATTGTTCAGTTTATCATACCAATTGGTGGTTTTGGTTTGCATCAAAGTTTGATTAGATATTACCAATTGGTGGTTTTGGTTTGCATCAAAGTTTGATTAGATATGGTGCTTTGTTAAATTCTAATGAAGAAAAACAAGAACTCTTTTCTTATGTTTTCAAAAAAGGAATTATCGCTTCAATTTTAATTATCCTTTTATTGAATGTTATTGGTTATTTTATTCCATTTCAATTTGATGAAACCTATGGGTACTTTTCTTTTTTAACGCTCACGATCTTAACAATTTTTATTCTTGAAATTATAAAAATACAATTTAGACTTCAGCATAAAAATAAATTATATGCCAGTTGTGAATTTTGGTATAATGCCATTCTTGTGATCCTAATTTTTCTTTTAAGCTATTACTTTGAAGGGTTTGGCTATGTTATCGCTTTAATCATATCTCCATTAATTACGGTACTTTTTTTCTTAAAAAAACTAAACATTAAACTAACCTCAACAAACAACTTAACAATTACCAATTTCTATTTCTGGAGATATGGCTTTTTGGGAGGAATTTCTAATGTTGTAACTCAACTGCTTATTCTTGTTGATATCATTTTAATTGGACACCTCATGGAGGATCCTATTCAAGTAACTAACTATAGATATATATCCATTATACCTTTTAGTCTGTTATTTTTACCAAGAATATTTATCACAACAGATTTTGTAACATTTACAGAGAAGATAGCGGATCGTGAGTATATAGTGAAGTACATAAAAAATTATATGCTGTTTTTTGCCATTATTAGTATAATTATACTTGTTGGCAGCTATTTATTTGCAAGTGAAATTCTTTCAATATTTGGCAAGGAGTACATGATGTACTCAGATTCTTTCTTTATCCTAATTATTGGTATTATTGGTATTTTCTTGTTAAGAGGGGTTTTTGGAAATTTATTGGCTTCCATAGGAAGAATTGAGGTCAATTATTATATTATTTGTATGGCATTACTAATTAATATCCTAAGCAATCAGTACCTAATTCCAATTTACGGCATCAAAGGTGCAGCCATTACCTCAGCAATTTTAATGTGGTTTACTGGAATTCTTTCCTGGCTGAGTTTTGCGTATCTATATAGAAAAAAATATAGGTAAACTTTTAGAAACCAAAATTGAATACTCTTTTCGGTACTGGTTATTTTTTAAATAGCTGTAAAATTTTGGGAAGCTTATTCATTTTTAATTGGTAATATTTTTCTGTTTCAGCTCCAAAACTTTTTGAAAAACTTGCTACACTTTCTATTGATGATCCTCCAAAATTAAATACTGAAAAATCCTTATGGAATTTGAAAATTACCCTGTCAATTAAAAATGTGAAAATTACCCTGTCAATTAAAAATGTATTGGCTCCATTTTTTCTGTCTTTAAGATTTGTTGATGAGATTAGTTTGGTAATTGAGTTTTTATGTTTTAATAAAAAAACTGAGGCCACTAGTTTATTTTCTTTGTCATAAACAGCTAGTATCTCGCCCACTTTTTTTTCAAGACAAATAGCAATCAATTTTTCTAAATTGGCATAGTCACTTTCTTTAATATTCGGAGTTCTTTTCCCTATATTATTTTTAAAAAGCTGAACTAAATTACTTGAGCAATCGTTCCATTTTTCTGTCAAATGAGCTGTAGTAGCTTTTTGCAAATCCTTTTTCCTGTCTTTTCTGTACTTGGATAAAATTGAGCTATACGTTGTATTTAATACTAATTTCTGACATTGTTTTAATTGTAAAAATTCAGGATATAACTCAAAATTATTATGAGTATTCATTCTTAACTCAACAAATTTAAATTTATTAAAAAGAGGTGTTAGAAATTTATTTTCATCAATAGCCTCCTTAGCGTAAACTCCTAATTGCAATACCCAAAAAGGCGGATATACATATATGATCCCATATTTTTTTCGCCAAGGAACTGGCATTACCGCCTCGTAATCATTTAAGACTAGAACATCCCATTGATCACATACTACATCTAAATACCATGAGAACGCATAAATTTTAGATTGAAGCGAAGTGTCTATACATTGGTTGTATTTCTCTTCATCTAAATGTTCTCTATGAATGTATTTAATTGACATGGGTATGAATTAATTTTTGCGTCTTCTCATAGACTTTTTTCCATCCATTCCATCGAAGGTATCCACTGAGACTCTCATTATGAAACAGTGTAATAAAAGTTCCGTTAACATTCATCACCTCATTCAATAAATCTTTAGTTCTTCCTAAAGACTGTTTAGGGGTTAATCCCATATAATCGTTTAAAGTGGTGTCCATTAATGCAAAGGGGTGAATAAGCAAGGGCGTTTGTATTTCAAAATCCAAATCAAAAAAATGAAAGGGAATGGAGGTACTCGCTCTAAATCCAACATGACTCGCATAGCCCATAGAGTAATCTTCTTCAATCTCTAAATCTATCAGGTTCTGATAGGTTTCAGGTAAACTAAACCGTAAAAAATGTTGTCTAGAAATGGTTGTGGGTATATTTGTAATCGATTCTAAGCGATCTTTTTCTTTTTTTAACATCTCACTATTCTTCATTGTATAATAAGAAGGATGAAGTCCAACATTAGCATAATCAGCAATATGCTTAATTAGTAATCTAAATTGTCTTTTAGTGGCAGACACATTGGTGTCAAAAGTGGTATAATCTGCAATAAGAAAGAAAAAAATTACTTTGACATCATAGGTTTTACTCAAAGTTAATATTTTCTCGAATGTATTATAGGGGTCTTTTCTAATTCTTAAAAGCACCAATACTCTACTCCAAAAACTTCTTATTTGTAACTTAAAAAAATCTGATGTAAAAGCCCCAAAGGTTCTAACAAAGCTTTTATAGACACATTGGTGTCAAAAGTGGTATAATCTGCAATTAGAAAGAAAAAAATTACTTTGACATTATAGGTTTTACTCAAAGTTAATATTTTCTCGAATGTATTATAGGGGTCTTTTCTAATTCTTAAAAGCACCAATACTCTACTCCAAAAACTTCTTATTTGTAACTTAAAAAAATCTGATATAAAAGCCCCAAAGGTTCTAACAAAGCTTTTATACTTATAGGCAAAAGCATTATCTACATCTATGGTTGAAATGTAGCGAAATTCTCGATCTGGAAAATGATATTCTGGAAAACGTAATTTTAGAATAGTTTTTAGTTTTACCACCCATATATCTACAACAGGTTTTTCTAAAAATTTAAAATTATAGGCTAAGCTTTGCTCTGCTGTAAATCTTTCATGAATATCTCTTACATGAGGTAAATACTCCTCATATCTTGAAATCAAATAAAAACTTGCTGCAAAAATATCAAATGGTATACTAGAATGAGGTCCTGCATTAAAAAAACAAGGAGTATCGTCCCATGATGAAAGGGTAATTTCTAAATCATTTATACCTTGTTCAAACAACAACTCGTTACTTTTTACAAAGAATATTTCTAAATCATTTATACCTTGTTCAAACAACAATTCGTTACTTTTTACAAAGAATTCTTTCCCTAAAGGAACCTTTGTATAACTCATTTTTGGCCCATTATGAGCAACAAAATCCTCAACCTTTGTTGTAAAAGATACTGGAACAAGCAGAACTCGAGTAAAAATATGCTTAAAGATATACCGAACTCTTGGGGTAATCTTATGCGTATAGACTAGTATCAAAACTAAAAAAAAGGTTTAAATTTCACCATTATCGGCAAAGCTAAAATAAGACTTTTCAGTAATTATTAAATGATCTAAGAGTTTAATATCTAAACTTAATCCTCCATCTTTAATTTTTTTAGTAATTCCTTTATCTTCTCGGCTCGGTTGTATTGAGCCAGATGGGTGATTATGGCAAATAATAATAGCCACGGCTGATATCTCAATTGCTTTTTTAAATAAAAGTCTGACATCTACCAATGTTGCCGTTATCCCACCCTTGCTCAATTGATGTTTTGAAAGTACTTCGTTTGAATTATTTAAATAAAGTACCCAAAACTCTTCATGGGCTAACGCTCCAATAAGAGGTTGCATCATAGAGAACACCTCTTGGCTACTATTAATTTTAGGTCTTTGAACAAAAGCCTCCAGTTGCCTTCGCTTTCCGAGTTCTAAGGCTGTTACAATGGCTATGGCTTTTGCAGGACCAATCCCATGAAATGTTGTTAATTTTTTTAACGAAAGCTTAGCCAATTCATGAATATTATACTGCACAGATTCTAATATCCTTTTAGACAAATCTACAGCACTTTCTTTTTTATTTCCTGAACTAATTAATATCGCAAGAAGTTCTGCAGAACTAAGAACTGAAGCTCCTTTACTCATTAATTTTTCTCTGGGTCTATCATCTATAGCCCATGATTTAATGGTTAATTTTTTCATTTAGCAACTTTTTTCTTAAAGATACAAAACTAGTTTAAAATGAATATCGATGGCTAATATGGGTTACACTATATTAAGTTTTATATCTTTGTATGATATTTCTTACGATTTATGAAAATTATTATTGCAGGTGCCGGAGACGTTGGGTTTCATTTAGCAAAGCTATTATCGTACGAATCACAAGATACGTACGTGATAGATTTTGATGGAGAAAAGCTAAATTACATCAACAACCACTTGGATGTCATCACCAAAAAAGGAGATGCTACGTCAATAAAATTATTGAAAGAAATTGGAGTAGAATCTACAGATATATTATTGGCTGTTACAGAGTCTCAAAATACTAATTTTACCATTTCAGTCATTGGAAAATCTTTAGGTGTCAAAAAAACTATAGCTAGAATAGACAATCCTGAGTTCCTCAACAATGATCATATTGATTTTAAGAAATTTGGATTAGATTATATGATTTCACCTGAAGAACTCGCTGCAGATGAAATTAAAATGCTACTCGCTGCAGATGAAATTAAAATGCTATTAAACCAATCTTCATTTAATGATACTGTAACTTTTGAAAATGGTTTATTTAATGTCATGGGGACTACCCTAGATTACAAATCTCCTCTATTAAATACTACTGTAAAAGAAGCTAGAGAGACCTTTTCTACTGTTGATTTTATTATCATAGCCATTAAACGTGAAGGCGTTTCACAAACCATTATACCAAGAGGAGACACTGAATT
>Ga0206677_10002604_pt1 | contig 15677 bp, 13 predicted proteins | sample M130m12015metaG_FD_155475 | JGI IMG/M metagenome (GOLD analysis project Ga0206677, IMG submission 155475) | Ammonia-oxidizing marine archaeal communities from Monterey Bay, California, United States - M1 30m 12015 | ecosystem: Environmental > Aquatic > Marine > Intertidal zone | place: USA...
CGATGGTTAAAATAATTGCTTCTTCTAAAAAACGCAAGTATTTATGAATATCTGTAAAGAAGTTTTCTAAATCCAAGATGGGATATCCAACAATTTGTCCAGGGCCATGATAGGTAATGTCACCCCCGCGATTTATTTTATAAAAGGAAGCTTCTTTTTGTTGAAGTTGTTTTTCAGTGAGCAATAAATTACTCAAATCGCCACTTTTTCCTAAGGTATACACATGAGGGTGTTCTACAAATAAAAAGTGATTTTTAGTAGTTTCTTGAAACGTACTTTTTCTATTTTTTGTTTTTGTTTCTACAATTTCTTGAAGTAACTGAGTTTGATAGTCCCAGGCTTCTTTGTAGTCTATTACATTTAAGTCTCTTAAGAGTATATTTCTGTTCATGAGCAAATTGTAAAGATAATTATTTCATTATATTTACTTTATCTATTATTAAAAAATTATGTCATGAAAATGTATCCCCTAATTGTTATTTTTTTTCTTTTCTCTTTGGAAGGAATTAATGCACAAGATTTCTTCAGGAAACTTGATGAAGATAAGATCAATATTTTGCAGAATGATGGCTATTATGAGAAGAATTTGCCCTCTAAATATGTGTTGATGTCTTTTGAAATAGACCGTTTTAAAAATACTATTGGTTTACAATCCAATCTCAAAAAACAACTTATAAAGATCCCGAATGCAACGGGTAGTTATTCTCGATTTTTATTGGAAGAATCTTCAAATTTTGAAACAAAATTAGCTCAAAAATTTTCAATGATAAAGTCGTATACTGCACAAGGAATAGATGATCCAACATCCGTTGCAAAGATTAGTATTGGATCAGATGGCTTTCATGCAATTATATTTTCTGGAAATGAAGAAACCTTATACATAGATCCTTATTCAAAAGATAGTAAAACCTTAATGGTTTATAAAAAATCTGATTTAGTTAAAGATAAAGACGATTTTATTTGTAAAGTTGAAGGGCTATCACCTAAAAAGATTGGACAAAAAAACACGATACAAAATACGAATGATGGAAAATTAAGAACATTTCGTTTGGCACTTGCTTGTACTGGAGAGTATGCGCAATTTCATTTGGCAAATCAAAATATATCAGCAACAACCACAGAAGAAAGAAAAAAAGCCGCTGTTTTATCTGCAATGAATACCACAATAACCAGAGTAAATGGTGTTTTTGAAAGAGATTTGGCTGTAAAAATGGTTTTTGTTGAAGAGAATGATAAAATTATTTTTCTAGACGCATCCACCGATGGATTCTCAAATGATAATACCGATGATTTAATTGATGAAAGTCAAGCGATTTGTGATACAACGATTGGTTCCAATAATTATGATATTGGTCATACTTTTAGTACAGGGGGAGGAGGTCTGGCTGGTCTTGGAGTTGTCTGTAGGGATGGGCAAAAGGGAAAAGGAATTACCGGTAAAAGTTCGCCCATAGGAGATTCTTATGATATCGATTATGTTGCACATGAAATCGGGCATCAATTTGGAGCGAATCATACTCAAAATAATGAGTGTAATAGAAATTTATCAACGGCGGTAGAACCAGGAAGTGGATCTACAATAATGGGGTATGCGGGCATTTGTCCTCCAAACATTCAAAATAACAGTGATGTTTATTTTCATGCAGTAAGTATTGCAGAAATGTGGAATACAATTCAGAGTTCTGCAACCTGTGCAAGTATAGTAGTGCTTGATAATGCCCTGCCAACTGCAGATGCAGGAGCAGATTTTAGCATTCCTAAAGCGACTCCTTTTGTTTTAAAAGGAGAAGCTACCGATGCAGATGGCACGGCTTCTTTAACCTATAATTGGGAGCAAATAGATAACGAAATTGCACTTACAATGCCTCCTCAAGCTTCGAGTACTCGAGGCCCAATGTTCAGGTCTTTACCATCAAAATCATCTCCAATTAGATACATGCCAGCTCTAGAAACTGTAGTTGCAGGGAACACTTCTTCAACCTGGGAAGTATTGCCTGATGTCGCAAGAGAATTAAATTTTTCTTTTTTTGTAAGAGATGATTATTATGGAGGTGGGGGTACAGCAAGAGACAATATGAGAGTATCTGTAGAGAATTCTGAGGTATTTAGAGTTACAGCAGCGAATTCAGCTGTTATTTGGGATACAGGGACTACCCAAACAATTACTTGGAATAAAGGAACTACAGATGTTGCTCCCATCAATTGTCAAAATGTAAATATCAAATTATCTATCGATGGAGGGATTACTTTTCCAATTATTCTGAAAGCAAATACTCCAAACGATGGTTCAGAGTCGGTAGTTATTCCTGAAACTCCTTCAACTACTTCCAGAATTATGGTGGAAGCGGTGGATAATATTTTTTACAATATCAATACTACAAACTTTACAATCAACTCCTCAGCACCTTCATTCATTATTACGAATTTAAGTGGAGAACAGTCTGCATGCATTTCAGGAAATGAATCAGTAAGTTATGTGTTGAATTTTGATTTTATCAATGGTTTTACAGAGTCAGTATCCTTGTCAGCATCAGGTTTTCCTGCAGGAGCTTCAGTAACATTTAATCCATCAACGATAAGCGATGATGGGAATGTTACGATGACAATTTCAAATTTTAGTGAGGCTTCAGCTCAAATGTACACAGTGAATATTGCTGGAAGTTCGAGTGAAAATAAAAATATTGATGTTCCCTTCAAACTTTTTTCACAAATTACTGATGCAAGTATGTTGTTAATTTCACCTATAAACAATGCAACTGGGATCTCTTTGTCTGAGGTTTTAAGGTGGGATTCAATCATTAATGCGTCTAGTTACGATGTTGAAATTGCTTCTGATCAAGAATTTACAACAATAGTTTCTAGTGGAAATGTGTCTGCAAACTCATATACCGCTTCAGGTTTAGAAGCAGACACCACTTACTATTGGAGAGTTAAATCAAAAAACCCTTGTGGAGACGGAGTATATTCTGTGACTTTTAGCTTTACAACATTAGCACCTGATTATTGTGTATCTACCTTTACAGATGAAGCAGATCATATTACCAATGTTATTTTCAATACGATTAATAACGATTCTGGGAATGATTTGATAGACGGTTATGAAGATTATACATCGATTCGTACTAATTTAATACGAGGAGGAACTTATCAAATGAGTGTTACTTTTGATACAGACGGGTTTCAGGACAATTGTACTGTTTTTATTGATTGGAATCAAGATTATGTATTCGATGTTGCATCAGAAAAGTATGATTTAGGAATAGGTTACGATGATCTAAGTACCAAAACTTTTGCTATTACTGTCCCCGAAACTGCACAACTTGGTACGACGAGAATGAGAGTATTAGTTGAATACACAGAGGGTTCATCTCCTCATGGAGAGGGAGCTTGTGATACAGACCATAATTCTGAATATGGTGAAACGGAGGATTATACCCTAATTATTGAAGATGCAACAGCATCTGTCATAGATCAGCGTTTTGGTAATTTTAAGTTATATCCAAACCCTACAAAAGGAGTATTTACCTTAGCTTTAAACCTAGTTCGTTCCGATAAAATTTTGGTTCAATTGTTTGATCTTAGAGGAAGATTACTTGATGAAAAAAAATTCATTCCAAGGTCTTCAAATTTCTCTGAAAAAATTTATTTTGAGGAGGCCTCTGCTGGGTTGTATTTCTTAAAAGTAATGAGCGGAGATACACAAGTCATGAGAAAATTAATTATAAAATAGGTCTTTATTATTGACAACTAAAAAGCCTCACCTACTATTAGTAGGTGAGGCTTTTAAATTAACTATTTAAGTTTAGCCTAAGAATGGATATTTGTAGTCTGTTGGAGAGACGAAAGTCTCTTTGATCAATCTAACAGAGGTCCAACGTAACAGGTTTTGAGCAGAACCAGCCTTATCATTTGTACCTGAGGCTCTCGCTCCACCAAAAGGTTGCTGACCAACAACAGCTCCTGTTGGTTTGTCATTGATGTAGAAATTCCCGGCTGCGTTTTCTAATATTTTAGAAGCTTTTTCTACGATGTATCTATCTGTTGAGAAAATCGCTCCTGTTAGTGCAAATTCTGTAGACTCGTCCACCAATTTTAAAGAGGTTTCCCATGCTGTATCTTCGTAGACATAAACAGTCATTACTGGGCCAAATAATTCATCTGTCATTGTTGCATATGTTGGTGATTTAGTCAAAATTACGGTAGGTTCAATAAAATAACCTACAGTTTTGTCATAATTTCCACCCACAATAATTTCTATTTCTTTGTCTGCTTTGGCAGCATCAATATAACGCGCAATTTTGTCAAAAGAACCCTCATGAATTACTGCATTGACAAAGTTTGAAGGGTCTTCTGGAGAACCCATTTTGATTTCTTTTGTTTGAGCGATTACATGTTTTTTTACGTCTTCCCATAATGATTGAGGAATATATGCTCTAGATGCAGCAGAGCATTTTTGCCCCTGATATTCAAAAGAACCTCTCACAATCGCCGTTGCAACCTGCAAAGGATTGGAAGAGTTATGAGCCCAAATAAAATCTTTTCCTCCTGTTTCTCCGACAATTCTTGGATATGTCTTATAGTGGTGAATATTATTTCCTATTTGTTTCCATAAATTTTTAAATACATGGGTAGATCCAGTAAAGTGCAATCCGGAGAAATCGCGAGAAGCCAAAACAGTATCAGAAATCATCACAGGATCTCCATATACTACGTTAATTACTCCATCTGGCAACCCTGCTTCTTTAAATAAATCTACAATTACTTGTGCAGAATACGCTTGGTGATCAGAAGGTTTCCAAACAACAACATTTCCCATTAACGCTGCTGCTGCAGGTAGATTTGCGGCAATGGATGTGAAATTAAAAGGTGAAATTGCATAGACAAATCCTTCCAAAGGTCTGTATTCAACTCTATTCCAGATTCCCGGAGCAGATGCTGGTTGATCTTTGAAAATATCAGTCATGTATTGTACGTTAAAACGAAAAAAATCGATCATTTCGCAAGATGCATCTATTTCTGCTTGGTGTACATTTTTAGATTGTGCAATCATGGTTGCAGCATTCATTCTCGCTCGATAAGGCCCTGCTAATAACTCTGCAGCTTTTAGGAAAATTGAAGCACGTTCCATCCAGTTGACGCTAGACCATGCCTCTCTAGCTGCCAAAGCAGTAGAAATTGCAATGTCTATGTGAGATTTATCTGCAATATGATATTGCCCAACACTATGTTTGTGGTCGTGAGGAGGTCTTATGTTTTTGGTATTTCCTGTTCTTATTTCTTCCCCGTTTATATGCATAGGGATATCAACGTTATCTTGAAACATTGCCTTGTAAGTAGCTAATAATTCCTTTCTTTCAGGAGAACCTGGAGCATAAGATTTTACAGGTTCATTGACTGCTTTGGGTACATTAAAAAATCCTCTTGTCATTGGGTTTTTTTTTAATAATTAATAATTAGTGGCTCAAAGTTACAATTTTTGTTTCAATAAATTTGATACAGTTTTGATGTATTTTTTTACAGGAAATTCAATAATTATAACACAAAATATAACTTATCGCAAATAATTGTAAAGCAATGTTCCTTATGTTTTATATCTTAGAAGGCATTATTTCATGACGCAGAATTTTCTAATGAAACTAATTTTTCAATTCTTGAGCTAGAAGGAAGATGACTATTTTAGTTTGATAATAAAGGTGTTGCAAGTTGAAAAGTGGGAATGATTACTTTAAATTGTTCAAAAGTAGTTAGGTTTATCATCGTGTAAAAACCTTTCATAGCACCCATATTAGAGGCTAAAAAACACCCAGAATTATAGGTGTATGTTTCCGCGGGTTTTAAAATAGGTGTTTGCCCCACAACTCCCTCGCCACTTACGATTTCTGTAGGGTTTAATGTGTCGTAAATTTTCCAAAACCGATCGGTAAGTTTTACCGTTTCTGAAGAAGTATTTTCAATGCGAATTGTATAGGAAAATACATGATAAATTTTCGAGGCCCTCTGACTTATGCCCTTATATCTAGTGTCAACAGAAATTTTTATCCCCTTTGTAATTTGATATATCATTCTCTGTCTCTCTATTTTTTATAAAAGTGATCGATAATTTTAAATGCTTACCTATTTTGATTAAAAAATCCTGTTCCAACTCCTACTACTCGTTCAAAAAAACTTCCAAAAGGTCTGTAGTAAACGATGATGGTGTATTCATTTTCAGTTTCATAAAAAGAACCATTTATATAATTGGTATTGATGCTGCCATCCGCCTCTTTTGTTGCAAAAGTATAGTTGTAAAAACCCTGTTTTAAGAGAATATTTCCTCTGTATGTATTCTCTTCAGAATCAAAATACATTTTATTTTCCTCTGTAATTTTAAAATCATTAAAAGCACCATAAACGTATACTTCTTTTTCGGTGAATCTCTCATCGACAGGCATCGAGAAATGTATCATAGCATAATCTGCTTCTGTTTTTGAGTCGCTACCCTCTAGGGTTCTAATTACAAATTGGCCATTGATATCGGGGTTGTAACTATATCTTCGAAAAGGAGTAAATTCAAAGGGATATAAATAATGATGGAAAACATCTTTTTTTATGATTTTTACGATATTGAAACTATTATTTCTGAGGTATTTATTGTCAAAATTCAAATATTCATTTCCACCCCAGAAATTTGTTCTGTTCGTGTAGGTGTATGATAATTGATTTGGTTTAAAAAAGGTAGGTTGCAAGTTGGTTATTTTTTCATTCCAATTATTGTTTTTTAGAACAACAACATGTATTTCTTGAGCAGGATTATTTATTTTTATTTTAGGGTGGTTTATAAAAAACTCTACAGTTTGCTGTGTGTTTTGTGTTTTGGAATTTCTACTTCTCTCTACAGTCACTCCGACAGTTGCTAATGGTTCATATAACACAAACCGTCTCGTAAATATAACGTCATCGTTAAAATTTAAAACAGATAAAAGATAATTTCCACTTTTGGTAATCACCGTATTTACATTTGGTATTCTTACAGAATAATGGGTGTAATTTTGCAAGGTGTTAAACGAATTTCTAACATTGATGATGGTGTTTTGATCAAAGCCATCAATAAATTGACTTGAAGAGAGTCTGCTAGATTTCCAATCATGCGTCATATGCTCAATTTTGTATTGATAGTTTTTATTATCGGCCTCCAAATCATCAAAGGATAATTCTAAAGAAGTCCCCAATGGAACTATTGTTGAAAAATTGTTTTCTTGTAAAGGTCTAAGCTGAATAGACTTTATGTTTTGCGAAAAAAAATGAGTGGAGATAAATAAAAAACAAAGGATTAATTTTCGAGACATATTTTTTCTTTTGTGCCTTGTAAAAGTAGTGATTTTTTTTAGGAAGTAATTACGATATTATCAGGACAATGGTGTTGGATATCTGTTTTTTAGAGATCCTTTTGGATGGGCTTAAAAGAGTTCTTTAAAATGTTTATTTAGAATTATTATAAATAATCAAATTAACTTAAGATAACCTTTGAATTATATCTATCATAATTGACAAAAACCCTAAATTTGCATGATTTTTTTAGATAACTAACAATTCCATTTACTATGTCAAAAGACATTCGTATTAAAAAAGGCTTAGACATTAAGCTTGTTGGCGGTGCAGAAAAAAGAACTAAAGAGAGCTCTTTAAGTAGCGTTTATGCTGTTCAGCCAGAAAATTTCCACGGAATTACACCCAAACTTATTGCCAAAGAAGGAACAGAGGTAAAAACGGGAGATACACTTTTTTATTCTAAAAGTGAGGAACGTATTTTATTTCCAAGTCCTGTCTCGGGAAAAGTTGTAGAAGTGGTTCGTGGAGCAAGAAGAAAAGTATTAGCAATTAAAATTGCAGCAGATTCAGTTCAGGAATTCAAAGATTTTGGATCTAAAGACGCATCAAGTATGTCTGCAGACCAAGTAAAAGATCATTTGCTTGCTGCGGGTTGTTGGCCTTTTATAAAACAGCGCCCTTATGATGTGGTTGCCAATCCAAACGATACACCCAAAGCTATTTTTGTTTCTGCGTATGCAAGCGCTCCGTTAGCAGCAGATTTAGAGTATACGCTCGCAGGCAAAGAAGCTGAATTACAAGCAGCTCTCAATGCAGTAGGGACGTTAACTGATGGAAAAGTACATGTTTCTGTTGGGAAAAACGCTACTTCATCTTTTGATAACCTTAAAGGAATAGAACTTCATAAAGTTTCTGGTCCTCATCCCATTGGAAATGTTGGAACACAAATTGCACACATAGATCCTATCAACAAAGGAGAAGTTGTTTGGGTAATTTCTCCACAAGATTTGTTAGTCATCGGAGAACTATTATTAACAGGAAAGTTAAACCTATCGAGAACCATTGCGTTAACTGGATCTCAATTTAGTACTCCTCAATATGTAACCGCAATTGCTGGGGCTGCTATTGCAGATATAACTGCAAACAACCTTAGAAATGACAATACAAGAATTATTAGCGGGAATGTGCTTTCTGGGACGCAAGTAAAAGAAGAGGGTTTCTTAGGATATTATGACAATCAAATTACAGCCATCCCTGAAGGAGATGATTATGAATTTTTTGGATGGAATAAACCGGTTTTTAATAAAATATCTGCCTCAAGAGCATTGACTTTTTCTTGGTTAACTCCAAATAAAAAGTACGATTTAAACACAAATACAAACGGAGAGCACAGAGCATTTGTAGTAACGGGTTCTTATGAAAATGTATTTCCTCTAGATATCTATCCAATGCAATTACTAAAAGCATTTATGATTAAAGATCTAGATGAAATGGAAGCTTTGGGAGGTTACGAAGTAGCTCCAGAAGATTTTGCACTAACAGAATTTATTTGTGTATCTAAACAACCTCACCAGAAAATAATTCGTGAAGGTTTAGATTTAATGAGAGAAGAATTAGGATAAAGTTATGAGCTTAAAACAAAATTTACACAATTTAAAAGAAAAGTATAAGGGAACCAAAATGGCCCCTGCATTCAATGCAATCCATACTTTTTTATATCTGCCAAATGAAGTCACTCATGGAGGAACTCATATCAAGGCAGCAGACGATTTGAAACGTACCATGAACATTGTTATCATGGCGTTAATCCCTTGTTTATTCTTTGGAATGTTCAATGCAGGATACCAACATTATGCAGCGATTGATGGTTCGTTAAGAGACAATGTACTCGCAAATTTCTTTACCCTAGAGAATCTTTGGATTGGAATTATAAAAGTATTACCACTGGTGATTGTTTCTTATGGAGTGGGTCTTATTGTAGAATTTATTTTTGCAGTGATTAAAGGGCATGAAGTAGAAGAAGGTTACCTAGTAACAGGAATGCTAGTACCCTTAATTGTACCTGTAGACACCCCTTTATGGATGTTGGCCGTTGCTGTAATTTTTGGAGTGGTAATTGGTAAAGAAGTCTTTGGAGGGACAGGGATGAACATTTTAAATCCAGCCTTGACCATTAGAGCCTTTTTATTCTTTGCCTATCCAACTTGGATGTCTGGTGATAAAGTGTGGGTTTATGATGCTGTCAATAGAACAGGAACTGCAGATGCTATTTCAGGAGAAACTATTTTAGGAAGTTATGCGCAAAACCAAGATGTTATTTATTCTACTTGGGATAAATTTATGGGTTTTATTCCCGGTTCTGTTGGAGAAACGTCTACCCTATTAATTTTATTAGGAGCTGCCATCTTAGTTTTTACAAAAATTGGAAGTTGGAGAATTATCCTTTCAACCTTTATAGGAGCTGCTGTAATGGGAATCATTTTCAATCAAATAGTTGCTGCAGAGATCATTACAGAATCTAGTAAATTTTATGGATTAATGAATACTGTTTGGTGGGAACACCTGATGATTGGTGGTTTGGCCTTCGGAGCCGTATATATGGCAACAGACCCAGTTACAGGTTCACAGACCAATAAAGGAAAATGGATTTATGGGTTTTTAATTGGATTTATCTCCATTATGATTCGCGTATTCAACCCGGCGTATCCAGAAGGAGTTTTCTTAGCCATTCTACTAATGAATGTATTTGCTCCAACAATTGATCATTACGTGGTGCAAGGAAATGTAAAGAAAAGACTAAATCGTACCAACGTCAAAACTGCCTAATTATGAGTAAGAGAACAGATAGTAATAGTTATACAATGATTTTCGCCGTAGTTATGGTGTTGGTGGTTGGTTCTTTGTTGGCTTTTTTAGCCTCGTCTTTAAAGCCTTCAATTAAAGAAAATGAACGCATCGAAAAGCAACAAAACATTTTGTATGCGATGGGTGTGAACGAAAATGACGAATCTAGTGCAACTTTTGTTTCGACATCAGTTGCCGGAGAAGAGTTTAAAAAGTTCATCAAAAAACAATTAGTGATTGAAGGAGACAATATTTCCGAAAGTGATGATGCCTATTTAATTGACGTTAAAAAGCAGCAAGCCAACGCAAAAGCAGGAAAAGTAAGAAAATTACCTTTATTCATTGGAGAAAAAGAAGGGAAAACATTTTATGTCGCTCCCATAAGAGGGAAAGGTTTGTGGGATGCCATTTGGGGATATATTTCTATGGATGAAAATATGGTTGTTCAAGGAGCTTATTTTGACCATAAAGGAGAAACTCCTGGTTTGGGTGCCAACATCAAACAACGCTACTTTATGGATGATTTTATTGGGGAGCATCTAATGACCGATGCAGGAGTTTTCAAAGGAATTCGTGTAGCCAAAGGAAACAATGATCCAAAGAATGAAGAGAAAACAGATTATGAAGTAGATGCAATTGCGGGTGCAACTATTACCGGTGATGGTGTTTCTGCAATGATCAAATCTGATTTAAAATTATACGTACCTTATTTTAAATCATTAAAAAAATAATTTATGGGACTTTTATCAAAAAAAGACGCAGCATTAATTACAGATCCACTAGCGGACAATAATCCAATTACAATTCAAGTACTAGGTATTTGTTCTGCATTGGCAATTACAGCAGAATTAAAAGCATCAATCGTAATGGCAATTTCTGTGCTATTTGTATTAGGTTTAGGAAATGTAGTGATTTCATTGATGAGAAATATCATTCCTTCAAAAATTAGAATTATCGTTCAGCTAATTGTGGTAGCCACCTTGGTAATCATTGTTGATTTAGTGTTAAAAGCATTTGCTTACGAATTGAGTAAAACACTTTCTGTATTTGTTGGATTGATCATTACCAACTGTATTATCATGGGGCGTTTTGAAGCTTTTGCTTTAGGAAACGGACCTTGGAAATCTTTTTTAGATGGTGTTGGAAATTCTTTAGGGTATGGCGTCATTTTAATCGCTGTTGGTTTTTTCAGAGAATTATTAGGTTCTGGAACCCTACTAGGGTATAAAGTTTTAGGGGATCCTATCGAAAAAACAGGATTGTATGCTATAGGATATGAAAATAACGGATTCATGTTATTATCGCCCATGGCACTAATCGTAGTAGGAATTATCATTTGGATTCAACGCAGTAGAAATACTGCATTAATAGAAGAAAATTAAACGCAAAGCGTTTTTAATAGAAAGCACATGGAACATATAGAATTATTTTTCAAATCGATCTTTATAGACAACATGGTATTTGCAACCTTCTTAGGAATGTGTTCGTATCTTGCTGTTTCAAAAAAAGTAGCGACTGCAGTTGGTTTAGGTGCTGCTGTAATTTTCGTATTGGCAGTAACAGTCCCTTTAAATTGGTTGTTAGATCAATATATTTTACAAGAGGGCGCATTGAGCTGGTTGGGTGAAGAATATGCAGCCTACGATTTAAGTTTTTTATCTTTTATCATGTTTATTGCCACCATCGCAACCATGGTTCAGTTGGTAGAAATCATTGTTGAAAAATTCTCCCCTTCATTGTACAATTCATTAGGGATTTTCTTACCCTTAATTGCGGTAAACTGTGCAATTCTGGGAGGTAGTTTATTCATGCAATCTCGTGAAATTCCTTCTTTAGGACTAGCACTTACTTATGGTATTGGATCTGGTATTGGATGGTTTTTAGCCATTTTAGCCATTGCAGCCATTCGTGAGAAAATTAGATATTCGAGTGTGCCACCTGCCTTGAGAGGTTTGGGAATTACTTTTATCATTACCGGTTTAATGGCCATTGGTTTCATGAGTTTTGGTGGAATGCTAACCGGAGGAGATGACGCAGAAAAGACTGCTCCAAAAGAGGAAGCTACCATTCAAAATAAAAAAGTAGAAAAAGAAGACGCTATAGAAATTATAGCCGATAATACAAATACAAACAAACAGTAATATGATATTAGCAGCAGGTACTACAGGAACTATTCTAGCAACAGTAGCAGCTTTTTTAGCTATTGTATTGTTATTAGTCACCTTATTATTATTTGTAAAACAAAAATTATCTCCATCTGGTCCAGTAACCATTACAATTAATGGAGAAAAGAAAATTGAAGTTGGTTCTGGGAGTACACTCTTAACCACTTTAGGAGATCAAAAAATATTTTTACCCTCAGCCTGTGGTGGTGGAGGTTCGTGTGTGCAATGCGAATGTCACGTGATCGACGGTGGAGGTGAAGCATTACCAACAGAAACGCCACACTTTACCAAAAAAGAGTTAAAGTCAGGAATTCGTTTGGCATGTCAGGTAAAGGTAAAACAAGATATGAATATTACCATTCCAGAGGAAGTCTTCGGAATCAAAAAATGGGATGCAACGGTGGTAAGAAATTACAATGTAGCTTCCTTTATTAAGGAGTTTGTAGTAGAAATCCCAGAAGATATGGGCTATAAAGCCGGTGGGTATATTCAAATTGAAATTCCACCTTGTGAAGTTAAGTTTGCAGATATGGATATTACCGCTCATCCAGAAGAGCACGATACTCCAGACAAATTTAAAGCAGAATGGGATAAGTTTAAGTTGAGACCTTTGGTAATGAAAAATACTGAAGTTATAGAAAGAGCCTACTCAATGGCTTCATATCCAGCAGAGGGAAGAGAGATCATGTTAAATGTTCGTATTGCGACCCCTCCTTTTGATAGAGCAAAAGGTGGATGGATGGATGTAAATCCTGGAATTGCTTCTTCTTATATTTTCAATTTAAAGAAAGGTGATAAATGTGTTATTTCGGGTCCTTATGGTGAATTCTTTATCAACGAATCTGACGCTGAGATGTTATATGTAGGTGGTGGAGCAGGGATGGCACCAATGCGATCGCATTTGTATCACTTATTTAGAACCCTAAAAACGGGTAGAAAAGTAACTTACTGGTATGGAGGTCGTTCAAAAGCAGAATTGTTTTATATTGACCACTTTAGAGCCTTGGAAAAAGATTTTCCAAATTTCAAATTTTATATTGCATTATCGGATCCTTTGGAATCAGATAATTGGAAAGTTAAGAAAGATATCAACGATACAGAAGGGGATGGCTTTGTTGGATTTATACACAATAGTGTTATTGAAAACTACCTCAACCATCATGAATCTCCAGAAGATTTAGAATTGTATTTCTGTGGTCCACCACTAATGAATAATGCAGTTCAGAAAATGGGTGAAGATTTTGGAATCGCAGACGAAAACATTCGTTTTGATGATTTTGGAGGATAAATTTCAATCCTTACATACGTTTACAAAACCGACACACTTAGTGTCGGTTTTTTTAGTGTACTAAATTTAGTAGCTTCGTATAAAAAATTAATTGCAATGAACCTGGTCAATTTTCTTCTTGTTCTTATAGGTATTCTGGTAGTAAGTGGTTTTGTACTGTATTATTTTCAAGATAAATTTATTTTTATCAATGGAAAAAGAATACATAAAAGTAAACCCTATCAATTTGCTAATAGCTTTAAAGAGGTTTTTATAAAAACTCCCAACAATAATGAAATTAATGCACTTCATTTTACACTTTTAAACCCCAAAGGGATAGTGTTGTTTTGTCACGGGAATAAGGGCAATTTATCTAAATGGGGGTATAGAGTTTCTTATTTATTAGCCTATAATTATGAGGTGTTGGTCTTTGATTACAGAAGCTACGGAAAAAGCACTGGGAATTTTAACGAAGAGGCAATGTATACAGATGCAGAAGCGGTATATAATTCGATAAAAAAGCAGTACAAAGAAGAAAATATCGTCGTATATGGGTATTCACTTGGAGGTACTTTTGCAACTAGAATCGCCTCTCAAAATAACCCAAAAGAATTGGTTTTAGAAGCGCCGTTTTACAACTTGAAAAAAGCCGTTCAGTACTATTCAAGAATTGCACCAACTTTTTTATTGAAGTATGCATTTCGAACTGACAAAGACATTTTAAATGTAACCGCACCCATTACAGTATTTCATGGAAATCAAGATAAAACGACTTCTTTTACGCAATCTAAAGACTTACTAAAGCGCAATCCCTCCATTCAAAATCAATTTGTTGAAGTAGACACAGGAACGCATCATAATTTGAGAGATTTTCCTGTTTATAAAGATAAATTGAAAGAAGTTTTAGCGCGCTAATGTTTTTTTAAATCGTATTTTTGAAATAGATAATGAGTAGCTCCATGAAGCATTTAGAAGATTTTTTAAAGAATAGGAATTATCAAAAAATTAAACTAACTAAAATTGCGACCAATCATTTAGAATTGAAAGCAAAAATAAATGGAGTCAAAGGAAAATTTATTTTAGATACTGGAGCGTCCAATTCGTGTGTAGGATTAGATTTAATAGACTTTTTTAAGTTAGATGCTCAGGAAAGTGAAACCAAAGCAGCGGGAGCAGGCGCCATAGATATGGAAACAAAAAAATCTGAAAACAATGCTCTAAAAATAGGAAAATGGAAAACCAACAAATGCCATTTGGTATTGTTTAACCTATGTCATGTAAATTCAGCCTTGGTAAAACACAATGCGAAAGAAGTTCATGGGATTATTGGTGCAGATATTTTAGAAAAAGCGAAGGCAGTCATCGATTATAACAAGAATGTCTTATATTTAAAAAAGAAAAAGAAGTAGTTAATTTAAATTCAAAAAGAATGAGTTTACAGAAAGAAGTAATGGATCAAATGAAAGCTGCAATGAAAGCAAAGGACACCGTCGCTTTACAAGCCTTAAGAGCTGTGAAATCTGCTTTTTTATTAGCAAAAACAGCTACTGGTTCTCAAGAAGAATTAACATCTGAACAAGAAGTTAAGATCATTCAAAAGCAGGTCAAACAACGAAAGGATAGCGCTGCTATTTTCGTAGAGCAAGGAAGAGAAGATTTAGCAGCTCCAGAATTAGCTGAAGTAGCGATTTTAGAACAATTTTTGCCGGAAGCACTGTCTGAAGAGGACATTGAAAAAGTTGTGCTGGAAACAATTGCCAAAGTTGGTGCAGCTGGAATGAAAGATATGGGTAAAGTAATGGGAATGGTCTCAAAACAATTGGCTGGTCAAGCAGACGGTAAAACCATTTCAGGAATCGTTAAAAAAAAATTAGCATAAACTAAAAGGCCTCGTGGCGCAACTGAATAGCGCACTGGATTTCGGCTCCAGCGGTTGTAGGTTTGAATCCTACCGGGGTCACGAATAAATAGTTCAATCAAAAAAACGCCAAGCTTGCTTGAGCGTTTTTTTGATTGAACTATTTTCAAAGCGGAGCTTTGTTAGGATGGGCGCAGCCAATCCTATATCGTGAGTTATGAAGAGCTGCTTTTTT
>Ga0206677_10002607_pt1 | contig 15668 bp, 10 predicted proteins | sample M130m12015metaG_FD_155475 | JGI IMG/M metagenome (GOLD analysis project Ga0206677, IMG submission 155475) | Ammonia-oxidizing marine archaeal communities from Monterey Bay, California, United States - M1 30m 12015 | ecosystem: Environmental > Aquatic > Marine > Intertidal zone | place: USA...
GAGAATGCTGTGAACGCCACAACTCGAGGAGAGAGTTGCCAACCATTGTGCTCCGACATTCTCCTCCAACCAAGCGACCATGCAATGGCAATGGCTGTGCTGTTCATGCTGTGGACCAGTTTATCCCACCAAGGGTGGACGTGGTACATACCGTTCACACCATCAGCACACAACCACTCACCAGGTTGCATTCCATCAAAGCAGAAAGGCCCAGGACCACTGTCCGCAGCACCTAACGACCCGCCGATGAAATGAAGCATTGTGGCAAAATAGCCGATCCATAATGGTAGAGCTGGGAGGTGTGCCTTCCCTTTCCAGAGGATCAAGAGAGCTAAAAGAGCCATAACAGCCCCTCCGAAATTGTATCCAGCCCAGAGGTTAAGCCCTCGACTTAGGTTCCAAAAGGTGAGGAGTACACACGAGATGAACCAAGCCATGAGCGGCCCTCTTTCAGGGACATGCACTTTCTCTTCCACTTTCCCACCTCTTCTGTAAACCGCCGGTCAATGACTTCGCTTATCAGTATTAACCCGGTAATTGGGTGACCGTGCCGAGATTATTATGTCGAGACAGCCTTCAAGTGCTGAAGGAATCATTCAGTTGCCGCAGCCACAGCCACGGGTTTGACACGAAGCGTCAACTTCTGCACTTGTGTCCGGAGTATCCTTTGCAACAACGGCCTTCTTTGGTCGAATTTTAAGGACTGAAGGGATTCGAATCTTGCGCTGGTTCTGGTTTGTTCGGCGGTTCATGAATCATCCACAAAGAACCTTGATAATAACATTTTGAAGGCGGGTAATAACAAAAATCCGATTTTTTCCCTAGGCTTTGCGCTCACATCTGTCCAGTCGATGCTTTGAGCAGGCCCAAGAAAGGTGGACTCGGACGACCAGGTCGGCTCTTGAATTCAGGGTGATATTGAACCCCAACATAGTATGGGTGGCCCGTTAACTCGAAGATTTCACAGCGTTGCCCTGTCTCGTCTTTACCAACAAAGACCAAGCCTTCGGCCTCGATTCGTTCGATGAGATCAGGGTTGACTTCGTATCGATGACGGTGGCGCTCGTCGACCGCTTCCCCTTCGCCATAGAGGGTTCGAATCTTGCATTCATCGACTTGCCAAAGCGTCGGTCGGGTGCCGAGGCGCATGGTACCTCCAAGGTGCGTTTTGGAAATTTCTGGCATGAACACAACGGCTGCTGTCGGTGCATTTTCGTCAAATTCAGTTGAATTTGCACCTTCTAAGTTGAGCACGTTTCGGCAGAATTCAATGGTTGCCACTTGGAGTCCGAGGCAAATACCGAGGTAAGGCGTTTGAGTGGTGCGAGCGTAGTGTGCGGCAGCGATTTTACCTTCCACGCCTCGGTCACCAAAGCCGCCAGGAACCAGAACTCCGTCAGCGTTCTTGAGTGAATCCCAAGCTGTTGTTTTCTCTGCTTCGTTGCTCCAATCGGACTCAAGATGGCTCGCTTCAATCCAGTCGATAACCAATTTCCGGTCGACGGCCATTGCAGCGTGTTGAAGGCTCTTGATGACAGAGAGATAGGCGTCGGAGAGGTCGGTGTACTTGCCAACCATTGCGATGTGAACGGCTTCGGTAAGGGTATCGAGGTGGTGAGCCATTTTCTTCCAATCGTTGAGCAGGTCAGTTGTGCGGTGATCAACACCAAGGATTTCGCATAGACCTTGCTCTTGAAGCATCAAGGGAACGTGATAGATGTTCGGAACATCGTGCGTGGACATGACGGCTTGTGGAGATACGTGGCAGAAGGCTGCAAGTTTTTCACGGGTCTCGATGGAGAGCGGTGAGGTGGAGCGGCACACAAGGATGTCTGGCGTGATACCAAGGCCTCGTAGTTCCTTGACGGTGTGCTGGGTTGGTTTGGTTTTCTGTTCGCCAACGGGACCCATAACGGGCACAAGAGACACGTGAACGAAGGTCACGTTCTCCCTTCCGACACGGAATTGGAATTGACGCAGGGCCTCAATGTACGGTGATGACTCGATGTCACCCACTGTGCCACCGAGCTCTATGATGCAAGCATCCGGAATTTCTCCGCTTCCATCTGCTGGTTGGTGTGCGACATCTTCGATCCACTCTTGGACTGCATCCGTCACATGAGGGATCACTTGGACAGTTTTTCCGAGGTAATCGCCCCTTCGTTCTGCCTCGATGACCTTCGAGTAAATTTTACCGGTGGTGAGGTTGTTATTTTTCCCCAAGTTGATGTCAAGGAATCGCTCATAATTGCCAAGGTCCAAATCGACTTCGCCACCATCGTCCAAAACGAAAACTTCCCCGTGTTCAAACGGAGACATTGTTCCGGCATCGCTGTTCAAATATGGATCAATCTTGATTGAAGTGACTCTCAGGCCAGCGCTTTTCAGCAAAACGCCGATGCTGCTTGCTGTTACTCCTTTGCCCAATCCGGACAGGACGCCTCCGCTAACAACAACGTACTTCATGCACATCAACGGGCTTTTAGGCCGTCGCGCCTCCCATATCAACATACCTCAACCTTCGAGTGATTATGTTCTTGGCATGATGAGCGAAGAATGAATAGGTAGGTTCGCTGAACATCAGGAAGAGGGAGCACATGGAGACCATTCCGAACACCATGATGGCTTGGACAAAAACCATTGATGAAGCAGGAGGCTTCACCAAACAGGAACATCCAGTTCCTTCGCCTTTACCAGGGGAAGTGCTCGTCAAAACACACTCAACCTCTGTGTGTGGTACGGACATTCACATTTGGAAGTGGGACCAATGGAGCAGAGAAAACGTCCCCCTGGGCACCATCACTGGCCATGAAACATGCGGCGAGGTTGTCGCTGTCGGCGAGGGCGTTTCCGAACCTTCAGTCGGGGATTTTGTGGCCATTGAGTGCCACTTCGCCTGTTGGGAATGCCCGAGATGCGTCGAAGGAAACGCTCACATTTGTGAAAATGGTTCAATTTTTGGCGTTCACATTAACGGTGCATTTGGCCCCTACTTTGTTGCACCTGCAATCAATGCTCGACGGATTCCTGCCGGGCTTGACCCCGGTCACGCCTCAATCCAAGATCCACTTGGTAATGCGATTCACACCCTGACTGGCGGTCCAGTCGAAGGCGCCACTGTTGCGGTTCATGGTCTTGGGCCAATTGGCTTGTTCGCTGTGAATGCTGCAAAGGCAATGGGTGCGAGCAAGGTGATTGCTGTGGACTGGGATAATGAATACAGAATGGAATTGGCCAATTCCCTTGGCGCCGATCTTGTCTTAGGCAAGGACCATGATGTCGTAGCTGAAATTCTCAATGCGACTGATGGTCGAGGCGTGGATAATTCCTGTGAGTTCTCAGGCTCTCCTCAAGCGCTTGCAAACACAATTCACAGCACTCGAATGGGTGGATATGTCAACGTGCTTTCGGTGTACGGAAACCCAACACCAGAAGTTCCAATGAACGACGTCGTGTTCCGATACCTCCACCTCAAAGGCATCAACGGACGTAAAATGTGGTCAACATGGGACACAATGCATGCGTTGTTGGAACAAGGTGCAATTGATGTGGAACGAGTGCTCACTCACCGAATGAGCATCGATGATTTTCCTGAAGCAGTCGAACTGGCCATTGCTGGCGATTGCGGCAAAGTTGTGCTCGACTTCTGAGTTCAAGCGCCAATCCAACGGTAGCGGCGTGCACCCTCGTCGACGCCTTCATCACCAATCTCAACCAAAGCGAATTCACCTTGAGGTGTGACGACGCTTTCATCTTGAAGCCCCTTATGCAAGTTCTCGTAGGTAATGTGGTCAATCGCCATGCGACCGGCCAAGCGTTCGAACAAATGCCAACGTGAAACGACCTCTCGCCAGCGAGGGCTCACTTTGCCTTCAAACACCTTTGCTTTGGCACCTGAGCCATAACCGCACAATCCGAACAATGTGTTGTCGAGGTTGCAATTTTCTTCGAAATCGGATTCGAACGTTGACATGAGTGCGAGGAAAATCGAACCTGTGTACTGATTGCCGATCAGACTGCTCGCTCGCTGACCTTTTTCGATTCGGCTCTTGTGGAACTCAATGTACTCTGTTGTTTTCGAGATGGAGCGGCGGTATCCATCCATGGCTTTCTCCCAAATCTCGATGATTTGCGGATCATCTGAATCGTGATAGGCGGGCATTGGACCAATTTGCTCTGCAACAGCAGCCCACATCTCGGTGTCTTCTCGATCGTGACGGAAGATATCGGGGAACATCCGCTTTGCTTGGAAGGCGTATGGAAGGTGCATGATGATCCTCGACCATTGCTCGGTCATGCGCTCATCTTCATCGTGGATATAGCGACCTTGGCGCTCGGCTTTCTCTGCAAAGTTATGGAAGGCTTGACGGACAGCAGATTGGTAGCAACGGTTGGAGAATTGGCCGTCGAAAATGGGTTCATCACGATGAACACTCACACTGGTTTCTCCGTGAGAGAAAATGCCTAACTTGCGAACCGTTGATTCAGGTAGATGGCGAATCATTCGGTCGACAAGTCCTTTTTTCATGGTTTGACCGGTTTCCTGCGCCAATTGAAGAACATTGGAAATCACTGAACGAAGGGTCACTTCGCGGCGTGGTTTGAAGAAATCATGGACTGGAGTGGTGGAAACGCCGATGCAATCTGGGATTTCAAGGAGCCTTGGATTTCGTCGGATTAACAACGCCCCGCCACCGGCACCCTGCGTGTATTCACCAGATGATTCCAATGCATACTTTGCATTGTCAGAAAAAATCACGATGCCGACTCGCTCGTCGTGTTCCGTTGACCGTGCAACCCAATCGAGGGTGGTGTGAAGGGCGTCAACTGCACCGATGCATGCAAAGGTCATGTCGACAACGTCGCAGTTTCGGAAGCATTCTGAACCGTAGCGTTCCTCATACCGTTGTGTGAGCATATCGACGATGTAAGTCGCTGTTGGCTTTGCACCATCCAGTGCGGATTCGGTGCCGAGGTACATTCGTCCAATGGTGTTTGGATCCAATCCGTTTCGATCAATGATTTGCATCACAGCCATGGCCCCCATGGTTGCAGTGTCTTCATGAACATCCGGAATAGCCATTGCTTCAAGGCCAAGTCCCTTGTTCAATTTACCAAAATCAGCACCTCGCAATTCAGCGAAATCCCTCATATCCATGTACAAACGAGGAAAGTGAATGGCGATGTCATCAATCCCGACGCAAATCTGACTCTCGCTTCCCATCAGCATGAGGTCCAGCAACCCCTATTTGAAGCACCATCCTGTGATGAAAACCAATCGGTCTGTTTGGTGGGTCAGTCCATTTCGGGGACATCCGCCATGACTGGGTCTTGCTTTGCCCACAACACATCATCAATTCTTAGAACTGAAATAGCGGCTTCTGTTGCACCCGTAATGCCTTGATCAATGATGAGCAAGGGCTCGATAACACCCTGTTCAAGCATGTTTTCTGGCTTGCGATGAATCACATCGAGGCCAATGTGATCTGAAGAAGAGGATGGCGCATTCGATTGAGCTGCCACGAGGTTGAGCAAAGTGTCAATTGGATCGAGGCCGGCGTTTTCCGCCAAGACCCGTGGAATCACTTCCAAGGCATCGGCAAACGCTTCGACGCCCAATTGTTCTCGCCCTGGAATGGATTCAGCATACCGTCGGAGTCGTCGAGCAAGGGCCACTTGTGTTGCGCCCCCGCCTGCGACAAGCCGAGCATCTTCGACAAGTTGGCAGGCCACGCCTAAAGCATCAGCAAAACTGCGCTCAACCTCACCAAGCACCGCTTCTGTGCTGCCGCGTGCAATGAAAGTGGCTCCACCTTCTTCAGTTTCAACAATCCAGTGAACCGTCCCTGCCCATGTTTCATTTTTACTCGAAATGAAGGCGCCCAAATCAGCGTTTGAGGCTCGCTTGACATCGTGAACCAGTGTCGCTCCACAGCCACGGGCGAGCAAATCTAAGTCGGAGCGAGCAACCCGCCTGAAGGCTTTGATTCCAGCATCGGTGAGCATCATCCGAACGTCGTCATCGATGCCTTCTTTGCACGCAAGCAGATCAACCCCGAGGGATTTGAGGTGAGCGACCTGTTGTTCGAGCAATTCTGTCTCCTTTGCTCTGAACGAATCGAGCACACCCGTTGAAGTGACATTGAGTTTGACGCTTCCCATCATCGAACGACGTTCGATGCCTCCATCAATGAGCAAAATCTTGCCCCCCTTGATGTGACGAGGCATGTCCTTGTGAATCCTGTTCTTAGCCAAGACAAGTCCTGTGACAAGGTTGCTGTCGCCGATGGTTCCGCCTGATTGCGGGAGAATTTTGACGCGGGTCGGGTCGGCTTGTGGCCCTCGTTCGGTGCTGATCAGAACGGCTTCCGCAGCGTCTAAGGCAAGTTGTGCCAACAATGCTTGCATGCTTTCATGACCCTTTCCAGTTAAGCAGGTTTTCGTTGCAAGCAGTTGGTGTGAGCGATCTGATGCGAACGAAAGGGCATTGAGTTCGGACCTAGCGTGCTCTTCCGCCATTCGGAAGCCACGAGCAATGGTCGCAGGGTGAACGCCTTGAGTCACAAGGTGCCAAGCATTTTGCAACATTTCTGCGCTAATCAAAACGGTCGAAGTGGTTCCATCTCGTGCAATTTTATCCTGAACCGAAGAGGCGTTGATGATCATCTTCGCCACAGGGTGTTCCACCTTCGCCGACTCGAGAACAGTCACGCCATCGTTGGTGACCATGGTGCGTCCATCATCATCGATCAGAAGTTTATCCAACCCACGTGGACCAAGCGTCGAGCGCACGGCTCCAGCCAAAGCCAAAGCGGCCTGAATGTTCTTTTGAAGCGCACCTCGACCGGTCGACCGGTCGGTGTCCTTCAGGATTGGAACATCGCTCATAGCACAGCCACCCGACTTCTCGACATAAGGTCAACTCTCGACATCGTCAAGAGTTCGTCGCTCAATCTTCGTCGTCTTCAACGACTTCGAAGTCTGCATCGACCACGTCGTCGCCACCAACATTGATGTCACCATCATCGCCGGAGCCGTCTTGCTCAGCCATCTCTGCGGCTGCCGCTTCGTAGAGCTTTGCGGACACGCCGTGCATTGCTTCCTCAACTTCCTTGACCTTAGCCTGAATGGCTGCGTCATCGATGGAATCAATGTCCAATGGCTTACCGTCTTCGTCTTGAACCATCTTTTCGAGTTCATCGAGGTGAGCCTTGACCGGATCGGTTTCGGATTCATCCAATTTGTCAGCCGATTCATCGAGGGTTCGGCGAGTTTGGTAGACCACTTGGTCAGCCATGTTCCGAAGTTCAACCTTGGCCTTGCGGAGTTGATCTTCTTCTGCGAACTTCTCTGCTTCTTCAATCTTGGATTGAATTTCATCTTCGGAGAGCGAGGTTTGTGCTTCAATCTTGACCGATTGCTCTTTCCCTGTGCCCATGTCTTTTGCACTGACGTTGACGATTCCGTTTGCATCGATGTCGAAGGTCACTTCGATTTGAGGGGTGCCACGGGGTGCGGCTGGGATGCCCATCAAGGTGAATTCACCGAGGGTCACGTTGTCCTTAGCGAAGTTCCGCTCACCTTGGAGGACGTGAATCGTCACAGCTGGTTGGTTGTCACTCGCTGTCGAGTAGATTTCAGAGCGGCGGGCTGGGATTGTGGTGTTGCGTTCAATCATGGTTGTCATGACGCCACCGAGGGTCTCAATGCCCAGGGTGAGTGGGGTCACGTCAAGCAATAGAATGTCAGAAACGCCTTCGTCTCCAGCGATGATTCCTGCTTGCAGTGCAGCACCCATAGCCACTGCTTCGTCCGGGTTAATGCCTTTGTATGGTGCTTTTCCAGCTTCCTTTTCAACGGCTTCCTGAACCGCTGGAACTCGAGTTGAACCTCCGACGAGGATGACTTTGTCGACATCGCCCTTCTTGACGCCTGCGTCCTTCATGGCTTGGCGGGTTGGACCCATGGTGGCTTCGATTAGCTTCGAGATGAGGTCTTCGAACTTGGCTCGACTGAGGGTCATGTCCATGTGTTCTGGTTGTCCATCGCGCATGGTAATGAACGGGAGATTGATTTGTGTTTGCTGGGTTCCAGAAAGTTCGATCTTGGCCTTTTCTGCCGCTTCCTTCAAGCGGGACATTGCCTGTGCATCCTTGCTAAGATCGATGCCTGTATCTCGCTTGAATTCGGCGACCATCCATTTGATGACAAGATCGTCGAAATCGTCGCCACCGAGTTTGTTGTTTCCGGCTGTTGCCTTAACTTCGATTTGTGGTTGTCCATCGACTTGGTAAATTTCCAAAACTGAAACGTCGAAGGTACCGCCACCCAAGTCGTACACGAGGATTGTTTGGTCTTCCCCTTTGTCAACGCCGTAGGCTAATGCTGCTGCTGTCGGTTCGTTGATGATTCGCAATACTTCCAATCCTGCAATTCGGCCTGCATCCTTGGTGGCTGTTCGTTGTGCGTCCGTGAAATATGCAGGGCAGGTGATGACAGCTTGCTTGACTTCATGGCCGAGGTAGGCTTCTGCGTCCGCCTTCAATTTTTGAAGGATGAATGCTGAGATTTCTTGTGGCGTGTATTCAGTGTCGTCGACGTTTGTTTTCCAGTCAGTTCCCATGTGACGCTTGACCGATATCATGGTGCGATCGGTGTTGGTCACGGCCTGTCGCTTGGCTGTAACACCAATCATTCGCTCGCTGCCATCTTTGGCAAAAGCAACCACAGAGGGTGTCGTTCGTGCGCCTTCTGCGTTTGAGATAACAACGGGTTCTCCGTTTTCGATAGTTGCTACACAGCTGTTTGTTGTTCCTAGATCAATTCCAATTACTTTGCTCATTTTTTCACTTCCTTATTTTGTTTTCAAAAGATGGGGATTCCACCGTCGTCTTCGTCGTCGTCATCATCATCGGAATCACCCAAATCGATGCTAACGTCTGGTGCCTCAATGACCGTGTCGTCGTTATGGACGGCTGAGCCTTGTGGCGTGAGTTTGAGGGTGATGTCGAGGATTCCGTTATTCAAGGACCAATCAACCAGGTCTTCGCATTGATGAGGGAGATCTATTTTTGCGAGTGGTGATTGCAATGTGTCTTTGATGACCTCGACGCGGTTGCCTTGACGAACCAAGGCAAGTTCAAGCTCGCTTTGTTCGACTTCGCCGCGCAACGTGAAGTCGACCGTCACGGCCATGTTCCACCCTTCGAGGTATACATCGTTTGCTGGAATGTTAATGATGTCGTCTGGCTCATCCATCTTCGGGGCTTTAATCTCGACTGGGCTGGCATCGACTTGAACATCCATGCCTAGGTTGGAGAGAATGTCTTCCATAGATTTCCCAGATTGGAACATCTTGGCAAGGTGAGAAAGATCGAAGTTGAAATTCACATCGCCTTTAGCAATTTTTTCAGCATCGAGGCCCATGTTCTCAAACTGGGAACGGAACTGTTCCATCATGCCGCGAATTTGTTCTTTATCCATGTTCATGCCCATGTTTCGGAACATTTCCACGAGTTGCTCAACCAGTTTTTCTTCCCAATCTTCACCGCTCGTCATCAACTCACCATTCCACTACTGAACCATCGGTTACATAGTGGCGATAGAGTCACCCTATATCAAGTTCACGAAATCACAACACCTGAACCTGTAGCCATCGATTCCACGAAAAGCGAACCCATAAGAGGGGAAGAGGTTGCCCCAAAATTGGGGAACCACATGAAAAACTCCGTTCGAGCCTTTGGCCTGATTGCATTGATGATGCTCGCACCGCTTGCTGGTTGTTTTGGAGAAGCGGAAAGCGACAGTGAATCAAAAGCCAATGTCCTAAAAATTGATTTCCAGCCCGCAGGCGACCTTCCGCTCCAGGCAGGAGAATGGCACACATTCACCCTCGAAGGCGAGGGTACTCGCCTCGTTGTTCAACAAGATGTCTTGCTGTTTGTGAACAACAGCATCGTACCCCTTGGTGTTGTTCAAGTGCAAGGTGGTGAAATCCTCAATGGAAAGATCCTCACCACACCTTATGTCGAAACGACCGTTCTGAACATCGTATATGCCGACGGAAGCGGAACGACTGTTGACCTTGTTGTTGAAAACGGAACAGCCATCGTGAACGGCCAAGAGTGGTTCGACAAAATGGAATTTATTCTGAGGGTCTGCTCAGATTCGACGGAATGTGGCGGCTACATCAACCGATGGATGGGTTCACCAAATCCTGCATTTGAGCGAGCTGCTAGCTTTTTCCACGGCCACTTCGAAGGCCTTGGGTACGAAACTCACATCATGCGGGTGACCGACCACCTCAACCCAACTCAGCCGGAATCACTGAACATCATCGCCTGGAAAGACGGGCGGTCTGACTCGTGTGTCCAAGGCATGGGCGCACACATGGACATCGCTCCACCGGCATCACCGCCAGCGGGAGGTACCTACGAAGGCGCCTACGATAACACCGCTGGAACCGTGGCAATGATGCTGTATGCGAAGGCATTTGTCGATCTTGAATTCGAATGTGATACATTCCTCGCCTTATGGTCATCAGAGGAGGAAGGGCTCCGGGGCTCGAACGCATTTGCGAACAATGACTGTGACTACTGCCTTCCTCAAGACAAGGAACTACGATTCTACATCAACATGGATATGATGGGCATCTCATGGCCAGCATTGAAGGACACTGGCGAGCCGTTTCCCTACCACGCATGGTCTGGCCCAGACAATGACCCCTCCGTTGACGAACTACCGATCACTGAGGTGATGGACCATGTGCACAGGAACATTCTGAAAGCACCGATGGACTTGCGAATCGACGGCACGTATGGAGCTGGTTGCGACCAACATTGGGACGAACACGACAACTTGGTCATGGATGTTCATGAGGACACATTTGGCCGATCCGATCACGTGACCTTCCGAGACAAAGGGGCTCAGACTATTTTTCACCTCGGTGCATACGATGACGATTATGACGCCTACCATTCACCCAACGATACCCTCGACAACATGATCACATCCGTCGGAGGGCAGGCGGAGCTCGAGAAATCGATTCAGTTTGTGATGTGGGCTGCCATGCTCGAATTCCTAATAGCCGATCAGACCCCTGAGATTCGCAACCTTGCTTGAGAACCAAAACAGCAGTTCAAAAGCACAAGTACAAATTCAATAGCATGAGTGAGGCGTACGCTACAACCAAAGACAACCCACTGCGGTCACTTTGGAAGATTATCGCAAGTTCCACACTCATCGCATCAATGTGTTGCCTCCCCTCTGTGGTCCTGGTAATGTTTGGCCTCGCGACGGTATCAACTGGAGCGGTCATCTCAGACACATTGTACTGGGGTGATGACGGATACGCATGGTTCAGACCCCTCATGGGGATAATCGCTCTTGCCAGCGTGGTAACTGGCTTGGTGTTCTACTTTAGAAACCAAGGCATCTGCTCGCTCGACCAAGCCAAGCGAGAGCGTCGGAAGATCATCAACATCTCCCTCCTGGTTCTCGCAGTGACGTACATCAGTTACATGTTGTTTAACTATGTGATTTTAACCGAGATTGGCATTCAACTCGGACTACCATGGGAATCAAGCAGAGAGAACTATGCTTTCTGGCGATGATCAACAATTGCCACGGGTGGTCTTGCAGCCAACCCCCCAATCACCTTCTTTCATCGCCGCCCGTGTTGCATCAAGAAGCGCATCTTCGGGCGTTCGAATTGACAGCGAAAATTGGCCCCAAGCAACACTCATTTGCATGGAGTCAAAAACCCAATTTACCAATTGAATTTTATAATTTTCAATTGATAATTTTGCATTTGATACTCCAATTGGAATTTCGATATCGCGTGGATTGAGATGCATGCCTAAGCCCAGTGCTTTTTGCACCGATTCCTTGGCCACCCAGAGTTCGATCGCATGCGTTGGTGCGTCCTGTAATGCAAGCAATTCTTCGCCTTTGCACATCATGCTGAATGCGTTCTCTTGCAACCCGCGAGTCGCAGATTCCGCATCGATTCCAATCCGCCATCCATGCTCAATGAGCGCTACAAAGGCCCAACCAGAGGCGTGACCGATACTGATTGACGGCAAAGGCGTATTCCTCCACAAACCAGGAATGTGGCAAAGATAAGGCGCTCGATGTTCAGTTCGATGAACCATCAAACCGGCGCTGTCCAATCCCCAAGCCTCAACGGCTTGTCCCAACAACCAACGACCAGAGAGGTGCTCATCCCGGCGTTTTTGAATCGCAAAAGTGGCAACCTCATCGGCGTCTGCCAATACCACCTCATCAATTGAAAAAGAACGCACTGGCATGCGAAGGAGGAGCATGCGTGGATGTTCAACACCCGGCGGGTGGAGTTCTTCCACAGACATCATCAAACCCCGTCAACGATCCAACCGGAATGCGTCTGAATCCGAGACTGGCGCCATGCCTTTGAGTCGCAGGCCTTTGAGGGCAAGCACAGGAGCGTCATCATCACCAACGATCACCACATCATGTACGGTGACACCGGCGGCTTCAACAGCCACCAGAAGGCTACGCATTCGAAGTTGTTCATTCCTTTCAGGGACCCGCAGCATTGAGGACCATTCAATACCGATTGGGAGTGAGGAGAAGCCTTCAGCCTCCATCGCCACAAGACCGGCGTTTTGGAAACCAGCTTCAATCAACATCGGAAGGGCTTCCAACAGCACTGATTCTCCATTCGCTTCATGAGCGAACTGATCCGACTTAGGCAGTTGATGGCGCATCAAGGCGATCCCGTCTGCACCCGGCATGGTATCATCGCCAACGCCACGTAACACACCACCATGTGATTGGAAACGCGGCCCGTGGAAGTACCTGCGATAGATGAACGAAGGCCCTTCAATCACTTCACCCGGAGCAGGAATACCAATGTCTGGCAAAGCATGGACTTCACGTTCAAGGAATGGACAGATGTCATCACACTTCTCGACCAATCGAACCATGGCTTTGTGATGTTCACGCTCACCAAACACTTCTCCCTTCGAATTTGATAAGTCAGAGACAAGGCGGCATTCAACCCATGTAACATCGTCTTCAGTTCGAGCGTACTCGGCATGAATTCGAACCGTCATAGCCCCCTTGAGCAATTTCACAGGGAGGCCAAATTCGACGGATTCAAACCCTGCCAAGCATGTCGAAGGACGCAAAAGAAGGGCCGATTCTGCAAACATTTCCAGTGCCATCACACCTGGGTGGTATGGCACCCCTTCGATAGCATGGTCGACGAGGAAGGGGTGGTCTGCGGCAGAAAGCGTAGCCTGCGTCACCAATGACTGACCTTCACTGAATGTGAGAACTTTGTCCACAAATGGGAAGCGTTCAGGATCCGCAATCACGACCGTCATTTCTGCTGGGAGGCGGAGTGGTGCTTCCCTGAAGGCGTCGAATTTGTCCATAGCTCCGAGCGAACCGCATCCAATCACTCGGCGCTTTCCTCCAGCTAAGGCTTCACCAACAAAGATTTCCACGCCTTGCTCGACAGAAAGTGTATCGATACCGGCCGCTGCAAAGACGGCTTCAATCGACCCACGTGTTGCCATACCTACGTCGCGCCAGCCGGTCCAGCCAATGGCTACAGCCCGGCACACACCCGAAGCAGTAAGGCGCGCCATCTCTGCATCGAGAACGCTGTTCGCTGCAGCATAATCGGTTTGTCCACCGTTTCCAAATCTGCCTGCAACGCTTGTGAAGCACGCAGCAAATCGGGGGTGTTCTGCTCCTGAAGCCACACAGGCTGCCAGCATGCATTGCCATCCATCGACCTTTACACGGACAACCCTGTCAAAGACTGAGGAATCTTTCTGGCCAACAAGTTTCGAATCTTCAAGTCCTGCTCCGTGAATCAACCCAGTGATTTTGCGGCCCAATGATTCACCAACAGCGATCATGCCATCCCGGTCCATCACATCCACTGGATGGTATGTAGCGTTGTTCCCCGTCGATTGAATCGAGGCGAGGGTGACGTAAACATCTCGACTCCGAGTGAATTTCTGCCAAGCAGTGTTCCATTCGACAATGGTGACTTTCCCTGAGTCGCTTGCAGAAGCCATGCGCTCTCGAAGAGCCATTCGTTCGGCCTCGAGTTCCTCTTGGCCCCACGTAACCCACGATTTTGTTTGCTCAATCAAACGGGAACGCCCAAGCAAAGCAAAGTGAGCGTTTGCATTCCTCGAGGCTGTAGCGACACCAATAATGGACGCTGCTGTCACACCCGAGCCCCCTCCCGAAACAAGCCATGTGTCGTCTGATGCAAGCGGCTGGTGATCCTCAACAAGGTCCTCGGCAAAAGCCACAAGACCCCATCGACGGCCATCCCGGTCCAATCCGACCTCGACTTCTCCTTCCAATGTGAACAGATCTTCGTGAATCATATCCGCTGCAGCCTTTGGATCTAAGATGAGTTCAGGGTGCACGTCAAGGGCTCGGCAGCGGATGTGTGGTTGTTCAAACGCGTAGGATTTGGTCACGCCGGATGCAGCGCATTGCACCGAGTTGAACCGCTCGCCTATGTTCCCATGACGGCCATCGAGCGCTGTAACGGAAGCCACAAGTCCTTTCTGGCTCTTTGCAAAGCCCGAATCGAGGCCCTTCAGAAGTGCAAAGTAACCTTGTGCGGCAAGGGCGATTTGGGTTGAAGGCGTCGCATCTTCAGACCATGAAGCACTGGCAAGTTTGAGCGGAGCCATGTGCAACAAAGCAGTGACGTTGTGCTCGCCAAGGGCCTCACACACCGCAGCAACATGCTCTGGATTGCCAGGATCTGCTCTGTATACAGTGCGCTTCCCTTCGTGTTGTATCGACATGTCACGGATGTTGCTTTCAAATCCAACTCGAATCGCGCTCATGCCATCCGCTTCGAGGCGCTGACAGAACGCTTCTGCAATGCCCCAGCCATCGTCGGTAACCACGGCTGTCCCTTCTAAGGCGAGGGGAGCACCAAGCCCTTCTGCTGCTTCAACTTCAATTTGCCAACGTCGTGTTGGCGTCGATGCATTTGCAGGGGTTGAGGCGAGAGGGGTTGTGGCGGCTGTAGGCGCTGCAGGTTCAGGGGTTTCCACATCACCCTTCATCCGAAGAATGTAAGCGGTAAAGTGGTTCAATGTCGGGTGGTCGGAGAGAACAAAGTCCTCATCCAAAGGGAGCGAAAAGGCATCGCGTACGTCACCCATGATTTCCGCTTGCTTGACTGTATCAATGCCCAATTCCCCTTCAAGGTCTTGATCCATTTCGATGAAGTCCGCGGGATAACCAGTGTGTTTAACGACGATTTCCACCAATTGGGAATCAACATCACTGTTCGAGGCCATTGGCGCTGGTGCAGCACGTGTTCCTGAGGTCGCTGTTTGTGAATCTGGTGCTGGCTCTGGGACTGGAGCAGGCGTGGATTGGGGCACAGGTGCAGGAGCGCCGCCTCCTTGCATGCGCTGGATGTATCCAATCATGTGGTTCAGCGTCGGGTAGTCTGAAAGAATGAAATCTTCATCCAATGGCAAGCTGAAGCGTTCACGAATGTCAGCCATAATCTCTGCTTGCTTGACGGTGTCAATGCCCAATTCGCCTTCGAGGTCTTGATCCAACTCAATGAAGTCTGCTGGATACCCTGTGTGCTTGACCACAACTTCGACAACCGTAGCATTGAGCGATGC
>Ga0206677_10002609_pt1 | contig 15666 bp, 16 predicted proteins | sample M130m12015metaG_FD_155475 | JGI IMG/M metagenome (GOLD analysis project Ga0206677, IMG submission 155475) | Ammonia-oxidizing marine archaeal communities from Monterey Bay, California, United States - M1 30m 12015 | ecosystem: Environmental > Aquatic > Marine > Intertidal zone | place: USA...
AATAAATTATATTGATTTGAAAAACAACAATTTATCTGATAAATTGCTTAAATTTGGCTTCTATAAAAACGAATAGTATTGTTGTGAAAATTGAAGAGTATTTAGATTCCACTTATTTAAAATTACCAGAAGAAGCTGGTATTTCTATTGAAGAAACGGAGGTTGTAATTAATAAAATTATTGAAGAAGGAATTGCTTCAAATTTTGCTTGTGTTATGATTCGACCAAATTTTGTTTCTAAAGCAGTTGAAAAGATTCAAACTTCAAAATCAAAGCTTAAAGTTGGGACTGTAATAGATTTTCCGTTTGGGAATAGTAGTACAGAAAAGAAAATAGAGGAAGCTGAAGAAGCAATAAGTAATGGCGTATTTGATATTGATTTTGTTTGTGATTATAACTCTTTTAAAAGAGGTAATTATGAAAAATTTGACACAGATATTGTTGAGGGAACAAAAATTTGTTTCGAAAACAAGAAAATTGTAAAGTGGATTATAGAAACTGGAGCATTGTCAAAAGATGAGATTAGAAATATTTCTAAAAGAATTACAAAGTTGATTCAATCAAATTTCCCAACATTTGTAAAGAATGTCTATATTAAAACTTCCACAGGATATTATGGTGGTTATGGAGCTGCTTTAAAGGATGTAAAAGTTATTAAATCAGTTTCAGGAAATTTAAAAATTAAAGCATCTGGTGGAATATCAAATTTAAAAGATGCTTTAGCTATGATTGAAGCTGGGGCTGATAGGATTGGGACTTCAAAAGCAGTAGATATATTTAACGAAAAGTAAAAACAAGTAAAATGAATTTTAAAGAATTATTAAAAACAGCAATTAATGCCTCAATTAAAGGAGGGCATGCTATAATGGAGGTGTATGCATCAGATTTTGCAGTTGAACATAAGGATGATAAATCTCCTTTAACTCTTGCAGATAAAAATTGTAATGATGTAATAGAAAGTTTTCTTCTTAAAACTGAAATCCCTATATTAAGTGAAGAAGGAACTGAGATTTCTTTTGAAGAAAGAAGAAAATGGAAGTATTCTTGGTTGGTTGATCCTTTAGATGGCACAAAAGAATTTATAAAAAGAAATGGAGAGTTCACTGTGAATATTGCTTTGATCCATAATGGAAATCCAATTATGGGTGTGATTTATGTCCCTGTTAAAGAAGAACTTTATTTTGCAATGGAAGGTTTTGGGTCTTATAAAATTAGCAGAGATGCTGTTGTTTCTGATTTGGATGGTTTAATTGAAAAATCTAATAAGCTTCCGATTGATTATATGCGAGAGAATTATGTTATTGTTGGTTCTCGCTCTCATATGTCAGCAAAAACAGAAGAGTTTTTTGATGAAAAGAAAAAAGAACACGGTAATGTTGAAGTTATGGCAGTTGGATCTTCTCTTAAATTATGTATGGTTGCTGAAGGAAAAGCAGACGCTTATCCAAGGTATGCTCCTACAATGGAGTGGGATACGGGTGCTGGAGATGCAATTTGTAGAATGGCAGGGTTCCAGGTTTTGCAATATAATTCAGACCAAGCAGTAGAGTACAATAAAGAAAATCTTTTAAACCCTTGGTTTTTGGTAAAATAAACCAATGAAAACTAAGATAAAAAAATCACTAAAAGATAAAGACTTCTCAGAATTAGTAAAAGGAGGGGGAATGTCATTTTTTTTAAGGTTTGGAGGGTTAGCTGTAGGGTATCTTCTCACTTTAGTGATTGCTAATTTATTCGGAGCTAAAGGACTAGGTGATTATGTTTTAGCTATTACTGTTTTAAGATTATTTACTCTCCTTGCTAAATTAGGGATGGACACAACCTCCATTCGTTTTATAGCTTCTTTTGCTTCACAAGAAAAATGGACAAGTATATTTCATTTCAGAAAACAAGTTGCTACTATTTTGTCTTTTACATCAGTTGTAGCTTCTTTAATGATGTATTTTTTATCAGAGCCAATTGCAGACTTAATTAATGCAAACTCTAGATACATTCAGTTGAATGCATTTTTTGTAATGCCAATGGTATTTTTCATGTTGCATTATCAGAGTTTAAGAGGACTGAAAAGAATAGCAGAATTCTCCTTTTTTTACAGAATGTCTCAAGCGCTTTTTTCAGTAATTTCAATTGTAATAATCTACCAATTTACAACAGATGATGAAGTGCCAATATACGCATACCTTCTTAGTGTTTCTATAGTTTCCTTTTTGTCCTTTTTATCTTTCAGGTATTGGGTTAAAAAAAGATCATTTGGCAAACAAAGTGCTGAGAAAGAAGTCAGAAGTTATTCCGATATATTAAAAATCTCTATTCCTTTAATGTTTGCTCAATCAGTGCAGTTTATTATGGCTTGGACTGATAAACTTATGTTGGGTAATATGACAACTTCAGAAGATGTAGGAATTTATCACACTGCCTTTAAACTTTCAATGTTTGCGGCTGTTGCACTGATGTCAATAAACAGTATTGCATCCCCAAAATTCGCCGAAATGTTTGGTAAAAATGATATGGAAGGACTGAAAAAAGTAGTACATCAATCCACTAAAATGATTTTTTGGATGTCTGTACCGCTTGTTGTAATTTTCTTTATTTTCCCTGAATTCTTATTAGGATTGTTCGGGGAGGAATTTATAATTGGGGTTACTGCATTTATATTCTTATCTTGCGGAAGATTAATAAGTTCCTTTTCAGGTTCTGTTGGAAATATATTGCAAATGACAGGAAATCAGAATATTTATGCTAAAATATTATTTTTTGGGGCAATACTAAATATAACTTTAAATTTAATTCTTATACCACAAACTAGTCCTTTAGCGTCTTTAAATATTGTTGGGATTAATGGAGCTGCTTTTGCTTCTATGTCTAGCTTAATTATTTGGAACCTAAGCATGGTTTTTGTCGTTAAAAAGAAGTTCGGATTCTATACATTTTACATGCCATTTATTAAAAGATGAAAAATAAATTACCAAATTTTCTGATTGTAGGGGCTGCAAAAAGCGGAACTTCTTCTTTGCATAATTATCTAAATCAGCACCCAGAAGTGTTTATGCCGTCATATAATTCTGAAGGAATGAAAGTTAAGGAGCCTAGATTTTTAATTAAAGATTTGGTAAAACATAGGTTGCATAATGGAGTATGGAATTGGGAGGAATATAAGAGTCTTTTTGATGATGTAATAGATGAAAAGGCAATTGGAGAGTCTACTGTTTTATATCTTTATTATCACAAAGAAGCAATAAAAAATATAAAAGAGAAATTAGGGAATGATGTTAAGATAATTATCATGTTAAGAAATCCATCTGTTAGAGCTTACTCTGCATTTCAACATGTTTCCAGAGGATTTAAAGAACAAAATTCATTTGAAGAATCATTAGAAATGGAAGATGGCAGACTTGAAAGAGAGGGGAATTTAACTCCTATGGTTATGTATAAAGACATGGGATTGTATCATGAAACGGTAAAGTCCTATCAAGAAAATTTTTCAAATGTTCACGTTATTATTTATGATGATTTTAGGGATAATACAGAAAATGAGATGAAAAAAACATATCAGTTTTTGGGCATTTCAGAGAATGAAGATATCGATTATGTAACTAGACATAATGTTGGAGGGAAAAGATGGAAAAATGATAAGGTGAAACACCTTTTTATGAAAGAAAATCCAATTAAATCTGTCATTAAAAGAATTATCCCAAGAAGATTAAGAAAAGGGTTAAGAAATAACCTTGTAACTGCATCTACAAATAAAGTACTTCTAATGAAGGATCAAACAAGAATCATGTTAAATGATTTTTTCAGAGAGGATGTAAGGAAATTATCAGATTTATTAAATAGAGATTTAACGCATTGGACAAAATAATGGGCAAACCAAATTTGTTTATAGTAGGAGCTGCAAAAAGTGGAACAACATCACTTCATAATTACTTAAATCAGCATCCTGATATTTTTATGTGTAATCCGAAAGAGCCTCATTTTTTAATAAACAAGGAAATTGGACTTGAAAGAATTCCTGTTGGAATTACTGAAAAATCAGAATATGAAGATTTATTTATTGAAGGGGGAGATAAAAAATATAGAGGAGAATCTTCCGTCATGTATTTGATGTATCCTGAAATTGTAATTCCTAAGATTACAAACAATTACTTAGAAAATACTAAGATAATTATCATGTTAAGGAATCCTGTAGAAAGAGCATATTCTGGTTTTCATCATGTAAAAAGATATAATATAAAAGAGAATATTCAAGATTTTACAGAAGCTTGGAAATTGTCAGAAGAACGATACTTTAATCAGAAGGATATGACACCCGCTTCAAGATATCAAGAATTAGGATTGTACTATAATCAGGTACAATCGTATTTAAATGAATTTAAAGATAATCTTCATATAATTATTTATGATGATTATAAATCTGATTTCAAATCAGAGATGAATAAAGTATTTGATTTCTTAGAGGTTGAAAATATTGAAATAGATTCTGACAAAAGACATATGGTAGGAGGATGGCAATGGGAGAATGAAAAGATGAAAAGACTTATGATGAATAGAAATCCTCTAAAATCTGCAGTAAAAATGTTAATTCCATTTAAAGGATTAAGAAAATCTATAAGAAAAAGAATTCAGAAAAAAAACTCTGTAGAAGTAAAACAAATTACTGAAAAAGAAAGAATAATGATGAAGGAGTTTTACAAAATTGATATAAAGAAACTCTCAGACTTATTAAATAGAAATCTAAACTTCTGGGTAGAATGAGTTTACCAAATTTTATGTGTTTAGGAGCAGCAAAGAGTGGAACAACTACTCTTTATGATATCTTGCGTCAACATCCTGCTGTATATATTCCTTCTTTTAAGGAACCTCACTTTTTTGATATTCCAGAAAATTATAAAAATGGAATTAACTGGTATGAGAAAAATTATTTTAAAAATGCAAACACTAAAGTAGTAGCTGACTTTACACCTTCTTATTTCTTTGATAAAGAAGCTCCAAAAAGAATTTTTGAATCTTTAGGAGGTAAAGTAAAATTTGTTGTAATTCTTAGAAATCCTGTAGATAGAGCTTATTCCCATTATTTGCATTCCAAAAGAGATCTTTATGAAAAACAAGATTTTGGGGAAGCATTAAAGTTAGAATCTAGCCGATTGCAGAAATATCAGAATCAAGCTGATTATTTGTCTTATTTAAGACACTCATATATACATCAGGGATTATATTCAAAAATGTTAAAAAGGTATTTACAGTATTTTAGTTTAGATAATTTTTTGTTTATTAATTTTGAAGATGAATTTTTGCAAGAAAAAGATTTGACGATTCAGAAGGTTTTACATTTTTTAGAAATCGATAGTTCTATTCTTCTAAATATTGATTTAAGAAGTAATCCAGCAAGTAAAGAGAGGTCAAATATACTTAAAAGAATGATGAAAAAAACTGGATGGTGGAGGGTTCTTATTAAGAAAATGATACCTTCTCTTAAAATTAGACAGATTATAAAAAACAGGATACAAAGAGCAAATATTAGTGTATTCAACCCTCCAAAACTTACTCAAATACAAAGGCATAATATATATAATTCTTATTTTAGTCGCGATGTTCGTGATTTATCAGTGCTCTTAAATAGAGATTTTAGTAATTGGATGAGTTAAATGAGAACAAGATTTTTAAATAATATAATAATGTTTATGCTTGTTTCAAGCACTGGAGGGCTTCTATTTGTTTTTAATAGAAACTATGCTTTCTTGGCATTAGTATCTATTATTATTATGAGTTTATTTTATATAAGGATTAGAATTAAGAAATCTATTTACTACTCTTCATTTTTAGCATTACTTATAATATGCGCTCTTTTTACTATTAATTATGTTACTGCTATCAATCCACAATCATTAACAAAATATATATTCTTTGGGATAACAATCTTTACAACAGTGCTAGTATTATTCTACTATAATAATCAGAGCAATATGGGTGTTTCTGTCGTTCATAATAATTTTATCGATAGCTTATATTTTATTTTAAAATTAATTTTGATTCATTCTGTATTTAATTTTTTTGCTTATTTAGTAGTTAAAGATAATCTTTTTCCAATTATCTCTGAATACCATGAAAGTTTGACATATAATTATTTATTTTATTATTCACCAAAGGAGGGGAATATAATCAATTTATTTGGTATAGATTTTCATAGAAATGCAGGAATATTTTGGGAAGCAGGAATTTTACAGATATATTTAAATATTTTATTCTTTTTAGAAATAAGTATATTTAAAAGCAATAAGAAACTCTTAGGGCTTATTATTTTTGCAATATTAACAACATATTCTACTACTGGATTATTATTATTAATACTTCAAATTATTTATTTTGCTTATAAGCAACTAAAGAGTAATATTAAGATGTTGTTGCTAATAGTATTAATGGCTCCTTTATATGTCTTTTTTAATGCAAATATGAATGAAAAAATTTATGGAGAAGGGGAATCTTCATTTCAGAAAAGGCTTTTTGATTTTACTCAGCCCATTTTTATAGCAATAGAAAACCCGTTAACAGGAATCGGATTAGATTTAGATCGTTTTCAAGAGGTAAGAGAAGAGTTTTATATTAACTCAGATTTAAATAGTTCATTTAGGAAAATTGGTGTTGAGCAAAAAGTTGAGACAACATCAAAAGGAAGTACTAACTCTGTAATGTACCTGTTAGCTGGAATGGGCTTTCCGACAGCATTTTTATTTATTTATATGTTTTTTAAACAACAAATAATAAGAGATAATAGATTAATGTGGTTTATTATTACATTTGTTTCTGTAATGTCATCGCCATTATTATTAAGGCCGTTTTTCTTTTTGTTTATTGTTTCAGGCTTTATACAGCTATTTAATAGGATCACTTTATACAAGCAAGAAATCTCATGAAAAATATATTAATTACAGGGGGAGCAGGATTTATAGGATCAAACCTAACTATTAAGTTAGTTGAAAAAGGGTATAATGTTACAGTATTAGATAATTTGTCTCAACAAATTCATGGTAATAATCAAGATTCTAAATTATTTACATCAATCAAGGATATTGCAGATTTTATATTAGGGGATGTTTGTAATAAGTCAGATTGGGAAAAAGCCTTAAAAGGACAAGATGCAGTTATACATCTAGCGTCTGAAACAGGCACAGGACAATCTATGTATGAGATCACAAGATATAATCAAGTAAATATTTTAGGGACATCTCATTTGTTAGATATCTTAGCCAATAAGAATCATTCAATCAAGAAAATGATTATACCCTCTTCACGTTCAATCTATGGAGAAGGAAAATATTACTGTAAACAGGACGGTCATGTTTACCCTCTTAATAGAAAAGAAAAAGATTTATTGCTAGCAGATTTTGAGCCTAAATGTCCTATTTGTAATAGTAAATTAGAATTACAAGCAACAGATGAATTATCAAAGATTCATCCTTCATCAATTTATGGAATAACAAAATATCAACAAGAGCAAATGATAATGTTAATGGGGGCAGTATTAAATATACCTGTTGTTGCCTTAAGGTATCAGAATGTATATGGGCCAGGACAATCGTTAAGTAATCCTTACACTGGTATTTTATCTATTTTCTCGACAATATTATTAAATGGGAATGATATTGAAGTTTATGAAGATGGAAAAGAAAGTAGAGATTTTATATATATTGATGATGTTATAAATGCAACTACTATGGCACTTGAAAAAGATGAGGCAAATCATCAAGTTTTCAATGTAGGTTCTGGTTTAGCGACATCAGTTAATGAAGTTGCAAGAAGATTACAAAATTTATATAGATCAAATGGAGATATTATAATAAATGGAAAATTTCGATTAGGAGATATTAGACATAATTATGCTGATTTAACAAAAATAAACTCAACATTAGAATTTATTCCTGAAGTTGATTTTGAGACTGGAGTTGCAAGATTTGTAAAGTGGGTTAAGACACAAAGAGTCCAGGAAGATAAATATGAGAAGTCCATTAAAGAATTAAAGAAAAAGGGATTAATTAAATGAGATTAATAATAGTCATAATACTATTTCCATTTTTATCAATATCAGCTCAAGAGATACAAAATAATATCTTTGGATTTGCCACTTCAAATACTTTTACATATTGTAGCGTAAATGATACTTCATTTCTAAGTAAGGTAATTGATTTAACTCCACAGTTATTAAGATTTCCGGGTGGTGCTGTAGGTAACTTTTATCATTTCGGCAAGAAGGGGTATGGTTTTGATTTTTCGGAGATTGATCAACATCATAATGGAAAATTTCCAAAAAGATCTAGGGGGCTTGAGAAATCAAGAAATAAAAAAGTTCAAGATTATGATTATATAGACGATTTTATTTTATTAGCAAAACAAACAAATGCTAAGGCTGTTTTAGTAGCTAATTTATTTGCAAATAATGATGATATATTATTAATGATTGAGAAGTTGCAGTTTAATGAGATTGATATTGTTGGCGTTGAATTAGGTAGTGAGCTATCTAATAGAAGCTATTTTAAAAAAGGATATACTATTGATGATTACATTCTATCTGCAAGAAGTTGTTCCCAAAAGATAAAAGAAAGGTATCCTGATATCAAAACCGCTGCTGTAGCAGCTCCATTAGGTAAAAGACTGGGGCATAGACATAATATATGGAATAATAGACTTAAAGAACATGATTTCTATGATGCAATTATTATTCATTCTTATGCAAAAGTTATTAAAGGCAAAGATGAATATGGACAAATGATTTCAGAAATAGTTGAAAGTAAAGACAAGGAAGAAGCTTTTGAGATTTATAAAAATAGAGCTATTAAGTATTTAGTTAATCAATACCCTAATGAAATTAAAGAATATAATAGCATTTTTAATAAATCAATCTGGGTTACAGAATGGAATTTACAGATATCAAAGACGACAGGAAATACTTTGCTACAATCGTTATTTGTAGCAAACTATTTGCTTGATTTAATGAGTAATCCTGATTTATCAGCTATTGAATTGACCACTTATCATAATTTAGGAGGGAGAGATCTTGCAGGATCAATTTTTAGAAATAATAAAGAAGAAATAGAAGTTCATAGTACTTATTACCCAATGATGATGATTGGAAAGGTTTTTCAATATGAGGTTATTAGCATTCAGAAAGAAACGAAAGATGAACTCTTTATTTATAAATGTTATGATAAGCATGGAGTTGAGCTTTTAGAATATCAGATAGATTGGAAAAAAAATCAGATGGCACTATTTGATAAAACTCTAGAAATAGAGAACGGATCAGTTTCAAAGATTTATTTTTTTAGTGATAACTTATTTGATACAGCTAGATTAGATGGAAAGCTAACTTTAGATACTATTATTGAAAACAGGTATAAAATTGACTAAAATAAATCAAATATTTATTGTAGGAAGCAGTAGAAGTGGTACTACTATGATGGGACGTATATTAGATAATCATCCCTCTATTTTTACATTTAAGGAGTTGCATTTTTTTGGTACAATATGGGCAAATTCTAATTCTCAAATATTATCTCAGTATGAGAAAATAAAATTACTTTCAAGACTTTTCTGTATTCAAGAGAACGGTGTATTTAATCAAGAAAACATATCAGATTTTAATGAGAAATCAAAGCGCTTACTTAAATATAATCAATTAGAAGACCCTTTAGCAATATATGATTTGTTCTTAAAAGAAGTAACTATCGAAAGTTCAGCAACAATATCTTGTGAACAGACACCGAAGAATATTTATTATCTGAATGAAATTTTGGAATATTTTCCTAATGCAAAAGTTATAAATATGGTAAGAGATCAAAGGGATGTATTACTTTCACAGAAGAATAAATGGAAAAGAAGATTTCTTGGAGCATCCGCTATTCCTCTCTCGGATGCCATTCGATCTTATATTAATTATCACCCAATACTTACCTCTAAGGTTTGGAACTCTTCATTACAGCATACATTTCGATATAAGAATAATGAAAGAGTAAAAATTGTTAAATTTGAAGAATTGCTTGCGGATTCGGTAGAGACATTGAAAGATATCTGCGACTTTTTAGGAATTGATTTTTCTAAGAAGATGTTAGAAGTTCCTGTGATTGGATCCTCTACAGAGAAAGATAGGAATGGAGATATGAGAATTGATGATTCAAAGATTTCTAAATGGAAAAATGGAGGCCTTTCAAATGCTGAGATTTATCTTTCTCAAAAGATGTCATCTGCTATGCTAAAAGAGTTTAATTATCCATTAAGGAAATTTATATTTCCGCCAGTTCTAAGTATTTATTTCTTACTAATATTTCCTGTAAAGTTGGGGTTAGCGTTTTTGTTTAATCTTCATAGAATGGCTAGTATTGTTGAAGTTATTAAGAAAAGGTTTTTTGTAAAATGAGAGTAGATTTTTTTATAGTAGGAGCTCCAAAGTCAGGGACTACATCATTGTTTCACTATTTGGATGAACATCCTGAAATTGAGATGAGTTCGCAAAAAGAACCAGATTATTTTTCAGATAAGGATATTCAAAATAGAGGAATGTATTATGGAAAGAATAGAATTGATACGATAGAAAAATACCATGATTTATTTGAGGATACAAATTCTAGATTAAAAGGCGAGGGGAGTGTTTCTTATCTTTTTTATAACAATGTGCCAGCTAAGATTAAAGAATATAATCCCAATGCAAAGATTATCATTATGTTAAGAAACCCTATTGATAGAGCTTTTTCTCATTATTTAATGGATTACAGATTAGGGGTAGTTTCTAATACTTTTGAAGATATTGTTTTTAAGCAATCAAAACATAAACATTCTTCATTATTTTATCAGCAGTATGTTAAAGTAAGTGAATACACTGTTCAAATAGAAAGATATTTAGATTTCTTTTCTGCTGACAACATCTTAGTAATAGATTATGAAGAATTTAAAAAAGATGTGTTAGGGGTAGTTAATAAAACCTTTTTTTTCTTAGGTGTTGATCAAGATTTTAAACCAAATGTTATAAAAAAATACAATACATTTACTATGCCACGAAGTTCTCTTATAAGGTTTATCTACTCTTCTGTTTCCTTAAGAAGACTTTTAAACTATATCATCCCTTTAGTGGTTGTTTCACAAATAAGAGCCGTACTATTTAAGAATAATAAGAAGCCTATATTAGCAGAAAGTACTAGAAACTTTTTGAGAAAGCATTTTATAGATGATATAAATGCGCTAAGTGCTTTGTTGAAAAAAGATTATTCACAATGGATAAAATAGGTTTAGTTACTATAACATATAACTCAGCTGATGTATTACGTCCATTTTTGGATTGTGTTTGGCAGCAAACGCATAATAATCTAGTGTTATATGCAATAGATAATGCCTCACAGGATGCCACTCACTCTATTTTGAAGAAAGAGAATGATTCAAGATTACAAATAATTAATAATTCATCAAATTTTGGTGTTGCAAAAGCCAACAATCAAGGCATTAAGAGAGCAATTTCTGATGACTGTGATCAAATATTGATTATCAATAATGATGTTGAGTTTGAGACTACTCTAATTGAAAAATTACTTCAATTACAAGATGAAATGTCTTGTAGTTTAGTTACACCAAAAATGATGTATTATGATAATCCTAAGTATATTTGGTATGCAGGAAGTTGGTTTATAAAAAAGAAAGGATACTTGCCTCTGCACAGAGGAATGAAAGATCTAGATGAAGGTCAGTTTGATGAAATTATTGAGGTAGAATATGCCCCTACATGTTGTTTGCTTGCTAAAAAAGAGGTGTTTCAAGATATTGGCATGATGGACGAGAAGTACTTTGTTTATTTTGATGATACTGATTTTTTATATAGAGTTTGGAAAGACGGAAGACATAAAATATTTTATTATCCGAATATTAAATTCTATCATAAAGTTGGAAGCTTAACAAATTCCTTTAATCAAGAAGAAGAGAAAATCTTTAGAGGAGATTTTTTTATACAACAGAATACTAAGAATCATATTTATTTTCTAAAAAAAATTGGAGGATTATTTGCCTATGCTTTTATTGCCTGGTTATTTTTAAAAAATAACATTAGGTTTATTGTCAATCCACAGATTAGAAAAAACTTTAAAACTTGGCTACTGATTAATACTTCTTACTTTGAGGGATTAAAAATGTAATTAATGAAACAGAATATAGCTATAATAGACCCTTTAGGAGCTCATGGTAGTTCTCATCAGTTTTACCTTTTTGGACAGGCAAAAGGATTGACGAAAAATGATGTCTCAATTAGTTTGTATACTAATAATGAAACTGATAACCCTAACTTTGATGGCGTTAGGTTTTTTACATTTTATAAAAATATATTTAAAAGTAAATCCAAATTTATTAGCGGAATTAAATGGGTAGTAGGTTCTGTTTCTGCTATATTTCATGCCAGATTTTCAGGAACTTCTATTTTTCATTTTCATATTTTTTATACAAACATTTTGATATTGTTTAATCTACTTTTAGTTAAGCTTCTTTCTGGTAAAGTTGTACTTACAGTTCATGATGTTACTTCATTTGCTGATGAAAAGGAATCAACAATTATTTCAAAGTTCATTTATAATTTAACTGATATAGTGTTAACTCATAATTCATTTAGTAAAAATGAGATCATTAAAGTAACTTCTATATCATCTAGCAACATTTACATTATTCCGCATGGAAATTACACTCCATTTATTTCTATTCAGAATGATAAAAATAATTCAAAAGAAAAATTAAATTTACCAAAGGATAAGACAATATTGCTCTTTTTTGGTATGATTAAAAAAGCAAAAGGCCTTGAAATACTTTTAGAAGCATTTAAAAAAGTTGTAGATACAAATTCTGATATTGTATTGCTTATTGCGGGAAAGCCTTGGGAAAATGACTTTGATGAATATCAAAAGATTATAGATAGAAATAATCTCTCTAAACATATTATTCTTCATACTAAGTTTATACCACATGAGGATGTTGAACATTATTATTGTGCATCAGATTTAGTTGTGTTGCCTTATAAAAAGATTTATCAAAGTGGAGTTTTGATGATGACTCTTAGTTATGAAAGGCCAGCTATTGTATCTAATTTACCTCCTTTAATGGAGGTGATTTCTGATAATGAAAATGGGTTTTTATTTGAGACAGAAAATTCAAATGATTTATCTGATAAATTAATTGAGATCTTGGCTGATAAAAAGAATTTAGAAATAGTTAGAAAGAAAGGAATAGAATTAATAAATACAAAATATGGATGGGATGAAATAGGTAGACTGACAAAGTCAGCTTATGAAACTCTTTAATTTTGTATTTTTACCAAAATCATAAATATGAAAAGTAGAATTAAAAGCAGTATTAAAAGTTCTGTAGAAAATCACACTAGAGTTTTGAATGATGCTAATCTTCAAATTAATATTGAAAGAATTGTAACTAATAGTATTGAGGCTTTTAAGAATGATAAAAAGATGCTTTTCTGTGGGAATGGTGGGAGTGCTTCTGATGCTCAGCACATTGCGGCTGAACTTAGTGGTAGGTTTTATAAGGATAGACCACCTTTATATGCAGAAGCCTTGCATGTAAACTCGTCATACATGACTGCTGTTGCTAATGATTATGGTTATGAGGAAACTTATGCGAGACTGGTTGAAGCATATGGAAGAAAAGGAGATATTTTAGTTGGAATTTCTACTTCTGGAAATTCTCCAAATGTAGTTAAAGCAATGCAGAATGCTAAAGAAATTGGAATGATAACAGTTGGTTTTACAGGAAGTAAAGGAGGGAAAATGAAAGAGATTTGTGATATAATGATACAAGTTTCTTCTGATGAAACGCCTAGAATTCAAGAAGTTCATATTTTAGTTGGGCATATTATTTGTCAGCTTATAGAAGAAGAAATGTTTACTAATGCATAGTTTAGACACCCTTTTTTTGGATAGAGATGGTGTTGTAAATGTAAAACTAGAAGCAAGATATGTTCGTAATTCTAATGAATTTGAATTTATGCAAGGAGCATTAGTTGCTATTTCAAAACTTTCGAAACTATTTAAAAGGATTTTAATTGTCACAAATCAACAGGCAATAGGTAAGGGTATAATGACAGAAGATGATTTGATTGTATTGCATAGCTTTATGACTTCCGAAATTGGAAAATTAAATGGAAAAATTGACAAAATATATTTTTGTCCACATTTAGATACTGAAAATTGCAATTGCAGAAAGCCAAATCCAGGAATGATTAATCAGGCAATTGCTGATTTTCCTGAGATAGATCTTCAGAATTCTTATTTAATTGGCGATTCAGACTCTGATATTGAGGCTGGAAATCGCATGAAATTAAATACAGTAAAAGTAGATAATGAATACACTCTTGCTAAATGGACAGCTGAATTAATGTCTGTTATTGAATAAAATTCTTAGTTTTACAGGCAAAACAAGAAAAGTGCTCACCCCAGATTATAATATTTTTTTTGCATTAGTAACATCATTTTTGATTACTTATGTTGCCATCCCTAAAGTTATCTTTTTTGCTCAGCAATTTAGGTTAACTGATGTTGCAGGCAAAAGAGCAGTACATGAGGGAAGCACCCCTATTTTTGGTGGGATTGCAATTTTCTCAGGTATTATTTTCTCTTTATTATTTTGGGCAGAGTTAGAAAATATTCAATTCTTATTAGCTAGTTTTCTTATTATTTTCTTTGTCGGTGTAATTGATGATTTACTTAATTTATCACCTTTAAAAAAGTTAATTGGACAGGTTATAGCTGTATTGATAGTTATTTATTTGGGAGATTTGCAAATAGATAATATGCATGGGGTTTTAGGAGTGCAGGTATTCCCAGAATGGATAAGTGCTTTGTTTACTGTTTTTGTAGTTATTGTTATTACAAATGGATTTAACTTAATTGACGGAGTGGATGGTTTAGCAGGAGGGATTGGCGTGATTACCTCTTTTGTATTTGGAATTATTGCTTTACTTATGTCAGATATACCAGGGCAAGTAGATATGGCTGTTATAGCATTTACCTTAATGGGAGCTTTGTTAGCTTTTCTTAAATATAATTTTCATCCTGCCAAAATCTTTATGGGAGATACAGGTTCATTAGTAGTTGGAATGATACTTTCGATATTAGCAATTAATCTCATTAAGCATGGGCTAGTTACCGAAGCTATCAAATTTCCTAATAAAGGGCCACTATTAGCTATTGTAATTTTAGCAATACCTTTGTTTGATTCTTTACGTGTTTTTATTGCAAGAATTATAAAGGGTCGTCATCCTTTATATCCTGGAAGAGGACATATTCATCATGCGTTATTGGATTTAGGATTTGGACATAAAAGAACTGCTTTAATTTTGTATTTTATAAGTGTTCTTCTAATATTTGGGTCATACTTTCTATTAGAACTCAATGTGAATTTAAGTATTGCTATTTTAGCTCTTATCAGTTACTTTCTTCTTCTTATTCCATTTTATATTCTTAGAAAAAGAAAATGAAAAGATTAATTTTTAGTTTAGTTTTTTTAGCTTTTAATTTAGCTAATGCACAGCATACGAATCTTTTTTTAGGAAATGATTATTCAACTAATTTTAATCATTTAATTTATAGTAATGATGCTAATTATCAGACTTCTTTCAAACCTCTTATGAAGTCAGATTTAAAC
>Ga0206677_10002610_pt1 | contig 15664 bp, 5 predicted proteins | sample M130m12015metaG_FD_155475 | JGI IMG/M metagenome (GOLD analysis project Ga0206677, IMG submission 155475) | Ammonia-oxidizing marine archaeal communities from Monterey Bay, California, United States - M1 30m 12015 | ecosystem: Environmental > Aquatic > Marine > Intertidal zone | place: USA...
TTACAGCTTCGTATATGGAGAGTCTTCGTAGCATTGGATCTCCGTATTCGTTTACGCTAGCTGACGTATTAATCGTTACTGTCCGGAGGGGTGCTACCGTTAACTGAACCGTAGTATCTGCCGATACATTAATTGTCCTAGGCACGCTTCGCTCGGTCCCATTCGGAAGACTTATTTCAGCAAATATTGTCAGATCGCCTTCCGGGACCTCGCCTTCGAAGTAACCGCTGGCAGAGGCCACAGCAAATTCTTCTCCGTTGATATACACGCTCGCAGGACTGGCCTCTTTATTTTTCCGAATTACATTACCGCTTATCTCAATGGCAGATACTGCATTAGCTTGTAATATACATATTGCTGCGAAGATTAACTTAGCGTTCTTCATTTGGACCTCGGATACATGCTGCAGACTCTGCCAAGATGGCCATTGCAGCTTTAACTAGTTGATGCATAGTGTGGTTGTCTAAATGGGCTGGCTTTAATACCATTCCGGACCATGGTAATAAATCTACGGCTGTTTCGGGTTTTACGCCGATCTAGGGACGGCTAGATCACGGGTTCGGGTGCTCGTTTAGAAATCCTATCGAGCGACGGCAGAGCCTTTAACAAACCAAAGAATTCAACTTTATCGGTATGCTTACAGGGGAATGCAGCGCTAGTCGAGTAAAAAAGGTTCTGGCACCTTTCGCTTAACCCTGTACCTTTTTTTGGGTCCGACTTCAGCGGGCCGCTACAATCCAATTCTATGGATTTCTACTTAGGCGGCTATAGAACGATCGAGAATCCAACTAATTAGTGCGTGGAAGTTGCGATATAATCGCATGGATCATGTAGATAACTTTCTAAACAACCGTACCACACACACCTTAGTTACCAGCTGCCGCTCATCCACATCGCGTTTAGTAAACAACCCAGCCAACTCCCAGCCTCAAAAACCTAGTATCCGGTCTCTAATCTAAACAAAGCGCGAACCATCCGTATACTGCGAAACACTCACGCACAAAAAAAGCCAACCCCTTATTTCCCCAATAGTTCTCTGGCGCTTTCTTTCCATTTCTGAAGGTCTGAACTCACAGAACTTTGCGCCTTCTGTTCAGGCCATGGCCCTTGACCCACGCGCTTGTAGAAACGCACGTCTGTCCATGCCATCGTTTTTGCTGAGAAGTGTTTAACGAGTTCAAAACCGGGATGATTTATAGCGTAGGTGGTCGTGCTGACCAAACACCCTTCGGGAGCTTCAAGTGCAAGTTTATTCGCGATCTTGTGCATTAGCGAGCCAAAACAGGTGCTGTACATAAAAATGAGACTAGCCCGACTCACGTCACAGGAAAACATATCACCTGACTGAAAGCTTACTTTGGGGAATAACTGAGCGAGATTTTCTACGTCGATCTGAGATGGGGTATCTTGAAAATATGAGCTGATCTCTTCTGCCGCGGGTTTTGCAATTAATTCGTTAATGCCCTGATAGAAGTCTTCAAGTCGCTGGATTGCAAGCTTGTGTCTATAGGGCAAGAGCTCAACACCTAGATAGCTTTCGAAAGCTACACTTACCGCGGCGGTCATGACCACCTTACCTAGACCGCTGCCAAGATCGATAAACTCATTGTTATGCTCAAGTAATTGGGTTACCTCAGCAAAAAAAGCATTTAGCTCCTCTCGCTTAAGCTCTCCGTAAACCAGACTGCCGTCATCAATTATCCATTGCTGAAGTCTCTCCCCAGTAATCTGACTTAACCTAATTCCTAATTCAGCATCGTCTAGTTCTTTGTTTGAGTCGGCAATCAGTCCATGGGCTTGCATTCCGGGTGGTACCACCCCAATGATTGAGGACCTGTATGGACTTAAACGGTCTAAAAGCTCCTCAGTAAACGCGGGCCTTTTGGCACAGGCGCGCAGTATCTGCCCTATTTCAGTGAAATAACTAATCGGGAGAGGGTTGCTATCACTCGCCTTCTCTCTAGGGTGAAACTCACCACCTTGGATGCCGTCCAACAAAAGATCTCGAAGTGAAGCTCGGATAATGTAACTATGCATAATTTAACCAACTCATTTAACGCCGACAGCATTTTACTGATCATCGAACTGAATCGAGTCTCCTAGTCCTTCAATACTGACCTCGTCTTCTACTGGAGCCTCACCCTCTTCCAGCGTCCGCTTTAGTGCTCGTCCGTAAGCGATTCTCGCTGTTTGCAAAGCAGATGCTCGGGCCTGTAGTCGAGCGAGCTCAGAGTCAACGTATTGCAAACTAGCCAGTTGGGCTTTGGTCTCGTCGGAGAATATATCTACGTCGTACTCTTTATCGTCTATGGTGATTGTTGTCATTTCTTAATTCCTATTTTTATCTAATTTGTTAAATTCGTTCTATTTACTATTCATAAAAAATTTGCATACTTGCCGGTTGAGCCTGTATTCAATTTTTTAAATTGCGGGGAATAACGTCAAAGGCAAACGATATCCGCTCTTTTTCAGAACTAAAGGGTATGGTTTCGTGGAAGAGAGAGGATGGGAAGAGGCAGATATCTCGCTCATTAATATCAACAACTTTTTTCTCAATTGGAGCATCTATGGCAGGATATCTTGGCCCCACATTGGAGAACGCGATATTTCCATCATTGCCTTTTTTATCTGGAAGGCTGAGGTAAAGACTGCCGCTTAGCCATCCCTCCTTATGGTTATGAGCGTCAAGGTTCCCGCCTTCTTTTATACTTACTATCCATCCGTATAATAAATATTCCTTTGGCCAATTAGCTAAAAAACCTGCTCTGCTTTCTCGGTAAACCTGCCGATACTGTTCAATTTTAGCCTCGATGCACTTTCTTAAGTCAGCCACAAATGGCTCGTTCAGCAGAAATATATTACCTGACGACTGCTTACCATTGTGAAGTAGGTTCTGCCCACGGTAGTCGTTTTTCCCTCTATTATGGTATGTAATAAGTTGATTCCGCAAACTTTCGGTAAACCCATCACGCTCTTCAACGCGCGCTTGTTGAACATAACTTATTGGGTTATCGCAAAAAATATTTTCGAATTTGGTTTCGTAAAACTCCTGCGCGTGCGTCACAATCCCTCCAATAAGCGGGTTGCAATATCCTTCATCTCGCAGTTTGGTGTAGTGAAGTTCAAATTCAGACCTTCTGTCCAAGCATAGGAAGCATTCTAGAATATGACTCTGGCTTAACCCAAAATCAATAGAGTTTAGGCAGTCTTTCGCTTTCACCCAATTGCGATCGTTTAGGTATAGATTCCCTAGGTAATAGGCAGAACTCTGATTAGTCGGATCAAGCTGAATGACTCGGGCAAAGCACTTTGCGGCGTCCTTGTCCCGACCGATTTCCGTGTAAGCCAGCCCAAGTGCTTCTATGGCGTTTACCAGCTTGGGTTGTAATTTTACCGCCTTCTTAAAGCACTGAATTCCATCCTGGATCCTACCTATTAGCATATAAGTATTACCAAGATTAGAAACGAAGGCGGCATTTTTTGGAAGAGCCTTGATCAGGAACTTAAATATCTTTATCGCCTCGTTTAGCTCACCATTCGCTTTGTATGACAGCCCTAACACATTCCACCCTGTCCCATTGTGGGCAAATTTTTCTGTGAATTTTCTGCCAACTTCAATGGCCTGGTCATAGTCCCGTGATTCATAGGATCGTATTAGTTTTTCTAGATTTTCTTTTTCACCTTGACTCATATTACTCAACGCCACGACTTAACGATTCATTATCTTCATGCTAATTGTCGCATAAAAAAAACCCCCGAGCTTCGAAGCTCGAGGGTTTTTTAACCTCAGGAGGGCACAAGCCCTCCCCAGACTGAGACAGTCTTTATCTTAAGATAAGATAATGTCGCCAGTCACAACACTCGTAGCCGAAGCAACACCAGTCAACTGAATAATCTGGACAGCGTCGAGCGTTCCAGCCCCGAAGAAGCTATCAGCCGCGATTACAGAGTTAGCAGTTACCATGGAGATATAGCTATTCGAGCCGTCATCGTATGCTACTAGGAACGTATCACCAACTGCCATTGCAGCGGCAGCGTTCTTCAGCTGGTAAGTACCGCCAAATTCCAGTGAGGTTTCTAGAGCATCTGTAGTGTTGATATTAGTAGTTGAGTTGAGAACTAAAAGAATATCGTTATCGGTCGCTGTATCAAGGTCAAGAGACGTAGTGGCAGTTATTACCCCAGCGTCAGTGGCCACAGCGTCAGCGTTGGCATTAAGCTCGACCTGCGTCTTACCGCCTGCGCTAAGTGTAGCGCTGATATCGAAGTCAATAATCTTTGTAGTTTCCCAATCCGTTATCGTGACACTGTTAGTAACGAGCTGGTTAGTGGCAGTAAATAAGATCTTATCTGCCGCGGCTGCTCCCAAACTAACCGTGTCAGTACCGGTACCCGCTGTCACGATATCTACACCAGCACCAGTCCTAATGATGTTGGCTCCAGCCGTGGCTACGACAGTATCGACACCGGTACTAGGTGTACCAGTGGCGTTGTACGAGTCCGCGCCGGCACCAAGAGTAATGATCATGTCTCCCGTTCCGTCCGTCAGAATGGTGTATGTACCGTTCGTCTCGTTGCTTACATCTAGTGTTAAGTCATCGTCATCCATTGACGTGTAGTCAATTTTCAGATTCTCACCCGATGCGACAACCGCATCCGCTGGAGTGATAGTAGTTGTAACCGTACCACCACCTGTACCGGCGAAAGTCACATTCTCTACAGCAGTCATAGAGTTGAGTAATAGAGTATCGCTTGCGTCCGGAGTCACTTGCAGTGTATCTGAAGATCCAGTACCACCAGTCAGCACCATCGCACTGGTATCTAACTCGGAGCTAGCGGCTGCGACAGTCAACACGTTTTGGAACGTAGCCGCATTGATCGTATCAATTGCCGTATCGTCACCCGCGTTTATAGTTAGGTTCGACGCAAAGCCTGATCCGATCGTTATTGTGTCTGTCGCAGTGCTCACCAACGATACGGTGGTCACGCCAGCGGTAGACATATTTGAACCCAGAACTGCTGTCAGAGCCGAGGCTGCACCGACGGCCGTTACCGTCTGCACGTTAGTAACCTTAGTGAAGTCTGAGTCACGAACCGTTGAGGCGTTTGAATAAGAGACTGAGTTAGCGCCTGCGCCAGCTGTTATCGTGTCATTCTGATCTAGATTACTGTTAGCAGCATTAATAACGTCGTCGCCAATGCCTGTAGTAATGGTGTCTTGCCCAGTACCTACTGTGACGATGTCGTCGCCTTCACCAGTTCCTATGATGTTGTTACCCGCCGTGGCTGTCACGGTTATGTTACCCGTGGTCAGCTCGTGGCTAGTAACAGTGTCGTTACCCTGGCCTAGCGTTACGATGTGGCCACCTGTTCCTTTCAACTTGACGGTATAACTTCCGTTTGTCTCAGCTGAGAGATCCAAGGTAGACGCGGTGGTAGTGTGACTCTCAGTATCAATCGTAACGCTCAAGCCCGCTCCTACAACGCCGTCAGCCAGAGCTATTCCGAAAGCATTATTTCCTACTGTCGTGATAGTCTCAATACCAGACCAACTAGCAGAGTCCGCTACAACCAAATCGTTGCCGCCTGTGCTTATGGTCAGTTCATCGTTCAGGCTCGTTCCACCAGCCAGTACGTTAACCGTTGAGTCGAGCTCATCATCACCCGCAACAATTGTGATTGCGGCAGCTGACCCCGACGCATTAACACTGTTGAGGCTAGTATCAGCATCCAGATTTACAGTTAGGGCACTTGTAAACCCTGCTCCAATTACAAGCGCGTCAACATCTGTAGTGTCAGCGAGTGTTACTGTAGTGAATCCAGCAGCCATCGCATTGGCACCCAGCGTCACTTGCGTCATGCGAGCGCCAGCAGACGTCGTAAAGATATCTGCGTTCGTTACGCCCGAGAAGTCGGTGTCGACCATTGTGGTCCCGTCGGTCGTGATCGTCAAAGTATCGGTAGTACCCGTACCAAAGTCGATCGTGTCGGCAGACGTAAAGTTACCGGCAGTAGTCACTCCCGCGGCAACTGTTGGACCTGTAGCAGAAATGCTGTCGTTACCAGCGCCAGAGTTAACATTATCGTTGCCAGTACCAAGCGTGATTATATCCGCGCCTCCACCAGTGTTGATTATGTTGTTACCTCTAGTTCCTACCACCGTACTTACACCTGTTGCTCCCGTGTGCGTGTACGAGTCGTTACCGCGACCCAAGGTGATAATGTGAGCTCCGGAGGCGTCTGCAGTGATAGTAACTGTGCCGTCGAGTTCGGCGGATGCGTCGATGGTGTTAGCGTCATCGTCGCTCGCTGTTAAGTCGATGGCAAGGTCCTTGCCCGCTGCTATCAAGCCGTCTGCCGTAGTGATTGAAACACCACCAGTTGCGCCAACTAACGTGAACTTTTCAACGTTAGTTATTCCTGTCGTTAGAAGAACGTCTAAACCGGCAGTAGTCGTAATTTGCAGCTCGTCAGACGTGCCTGTGCCGCCGGTGATTGTTGAAGCGCTACTATCAAGGTCGTCATCCGCTGCTGTTACAGTCAATGTACCTGTATAGGCCGTAGCAACAACGCTGTTAGCGTTGACATCAGCATCAAAATCAACCGTTAACGCGTTGGTGAAGCCCGCGCCAACTGTGATTGAGTCGTTTGCTGTGCCGGTGTCGGCTAAGTTGATTGTTGCCAATCCACTGGAGTTAGCTAAGGCCCCCAAAGTGGCATTTAGTGACTCACCAGCAGCAGCCGTTAGAGTCTGGACTAGCGTAACGTTAGTGAAGTCAGCATCTACCACGGTCGCGTTATTAGTAAGGCTGATCGTGTTAGTTCCTGTGCCACCGTCGATAGTGTCTGCAGAAGTAAACCCGGCCGTGGAGATATTGATAATATCGTTACCGCCGTTACCGGAAATCGTGTCACCAAGGTTTGAAGAAGCAGAAGCGGTAATAATATCCGCTCCGCCACCACCCTTAATGATAACTTTTGCGTCGGCTTCTGCCACCGCATTAATGGTTGCGATTCCCGTAGTGAGCGCCGTGGCATCCACAGTAATGGTCTGGAACGAAGACGAGCCAGCGTAAGTGGCATTCGCATCGAACAGAGTCACGCCTGAGTTCAACGTAGTCCCGACTATCTTTATCGTCTCAACGTTTGTTACTGAACCAAGTGTGGTGGCTGCTCCACCCGCCGCTGTGACTTCAAGCGTGTCGCTACCTGCACCGCCTGTGAATACCGAGGTTGTGGTATCGAGCTCAGTGTCGGCAGCCTTCACCGTAATCGCCCCTGCATAAGCGGCGGCGGCGATAACACTGTTGACGTTAGTAGCGTCCGAATCGAACTCCACGGTTACGGTGGAAGGCGCATCTGCGTCTATCGCAACCGTGTCGTTTCCGCCGGTATCCGTGAGAATAACAGTGTTCACACCGCTTGATGCAGCGATATCTCCCAAGGTTACATTAAGGAGGATATTCGCGTCCGCTGTGATCGTACTGATGTTGCTTACTAGCGTTAGCTGTGCATCGGTTACCGTTGAGTTAGCAGCAAAAACTAGCTGGTCCCCTACGTCGCCAGCTGCAGTGCCGTCAGCGCCGCCATCAATGCTATCAGCCGCCGTGAGGTCTGCAGATTGGGAGATGCGAATCCTGTCATCTCCATTGCCCGCTGTAATCACGTCTCCAACCACAGTGGAAGAAGATATCGTAATAATATCGTCGCCAGCGCCGCCTTTAATGATTATCTCGGCATTAGTCTCAGCGTCCGCGTTAATTGTTGCTACACCTGTAGTTAAACCAGAAGCATCTACAGTCAGCACCTGACGCGCGACCGTAGCGGTTGCCGCTGCAGCGTTGCCATCAACTAGGGTAATAGCCTGACTAGCGGTAGTACCCAGAATGTTGACTGCTCCAACGTTAGTGACGTTAGTCATGAGAGCGGCGCCGCCGGCGTCAGCTGTGATGTTCAAGACATCAGCGCCAGTGCCGCCAGTGATCGTCGATGCCGTAGTATCGAGCTCATCGCCGTCAGCGTTAACAGTAATAGCACCCGCATAAGTAGCGGCTGCGGTAACGCTGTTGGCGTTAGTTGCGTCACTGTCGAAGTTGACCGTTAAGGCAGAGGGCCCGTCTGCGTCAAGGGCAACCGTGTCGTTTCCGCCGGTATCGGTGAGCGTCACCGTCGCTATGCCGGCCGCGGCAGCGAAGTTACCCAAGGTAGCAGCTATATTGATGTTAGCGTCTGCCGTAAGTGTTTCAATGCCGGTCACAAGCGTGAAGTCAGCGTCTGCGACCGTCTCATCACCAGAGTATCGGATCGAGTCAGCTGCATCGCTACCGCCAGTAACCGTATCAGCAGCGGTTAGAAGTCCTGTACCGAATGTGAAGATATCGTTACCCGCGCCGCCGACTAGCGTATCTACGCCACCGGTGCCGCCGTCAAGTATATCTGCTCCGCCGTTACCAGAGATAATATCATTACCCGCGCCGCCGGTTAGAGTGTCACCCTGCGAACCACCTGTCACCGTTGCAACTGCAGCGGCGCCGGTTCCCGCTATGACTGAAAGAGCACCAGTGAAGTCTGTAGCATTAATCGTTGTGATTAATGCGTCGACCGCGTTAGTGAGTGTTAAGTTGGCGTCACCTGTTACCGTCAAGGTTGATGTTTCTACACCAGCCGTCGCTAGGGTGCCGATTGTTGAAGCCAAAGAGGACGAGTCGAGAGTAATCTCTTCTAGCTCATTGGTCAGGCCGCCACCGTCAGTAACAGTCAAGGTAGTGGTTGTAACGTTATTAACGCTTATCGCCAGGTTGTCCGTGCCACCTGCGATGGCCGCGTCAGTAAAGTTCAAGGTGGCGTTGTTTGCACCTGAAGAATTGAGAGCAAGCGAAGGAATGTTGGCCACGTTGTTAAGAGTTACAGCGCCTGTGCTTGACTCGCTTGAGTAAGCAGTAGTTCCTGTTATGTCTCTTGTATCTACAACCAGGGCACCGGTTGAGGTCAGGTTGATAGTCTCAATGCTTGTGATAGTTGGACGTATAGTCTCGGCCCCTAGTGTTGCAGCAAGCGTATCATTGCCGTCGCCACCGTCTAAAACATCGTTCGTATCAAGCGAACTTGCGATTGAACCATCGAACGTATCGTTGTTGGTGCTAGTTGTGAACCCGGCGCCGGCGTTGATGCCAATTGTCAGAGCCACGTTCTGGGCGGCAGGCGCTGGAGTAGTCGAGGTGTCATTGACCACAACTGCAGCGCTTGAACCGAGAGCGGTGAGCGTCATTGTATTAGCATCAGTAAGTGCGTCGGCAACTAAGTTAATGGCGATGGCGGCTGCGCCATCCACACCAATAGTCGCAGTGCCGGTCAGCGCTCCACCAGTAACGTCTGCAGCTTCGACGCCGGACAGCGTGTAGGTAAAGGAAGAACCTGCTGCGAACTCTGATGTTTCAACGGTGAAGATAACAGAGGAACCTTCGTCGACGTTTGCCGCTGACACTGTAACCCAAGAGTCGTCCACTATTGTGACGGCTGACGCTGCGGCGGTCGTCGCAGCCGCAGCTGTCACGAGCGCGCCGGCGTCGGTTGTAGCAGAGGCTGAAGACGTGTCGTCCGCAGTAGCGTCGGTGTTTGCTGCGGCGGCAGCAAAGGCTGCAGCGGCAGTGACGGCCGCCGCAGCGTCTGTCGCCGAGGTGGCGGCTGCTGCAGAAGCGGCAGTCTTAGCCGTAACTGCAGCGTCGTATGTCGCCTTGCTTGTAATAGCGGCATTCGCCGCAGTCGCAGCGGTTACAGCGTTACTTGCAGCTGTCGCCGACGCGTCCGCAGTTGATTTAGCGCCGTTGTAGGCGGTTTCAGCGGCAGTAGAAGCGTCGGTATCGATAGCTTCAGCGGCATCAGCAGCAGCCTTGTCAGCAGCAGCCTTGTCGGCGGCAACCTTGTCAGCGGCAACCTTGTCAGCAGCAGCCTTGTCAGCAGCGGCTTTATCAGAGGCAGCTTTCTCGATGCCTTCGGCTTCGTCTCCTGTTGCTGCGGCGGCAACAACCTCCTCAGCAGCGGCAACATCATCAGCAGTTGACGCAGTTGCAGCGGCAGCGGTAGTGGCATCGGCGGCGGCGGCGACAGCAGCAGCAGCAGCAGCGACAGCGGCGGTGACGGCAGCGCTGACATCGGTCGCAGCGGCAGCAGCAGCAGTGTCTGCAGCAACAGCGGCGGTGACGGCAGCAGCAGCGTCCGTAGAAGCAGTCGCCGCTATGACTGAGGCAGCAGCAGTGGTTGTCTCATTGCTGTCCGCTATAATTTTTGCAGCATTAGCGTTGATAACGTCCACCGCAACACCAGAAGCAATTGCAGCAGTAAAGGCTGTACCCGCGTCAACGGCAGCAGCGGCAGCAGCAGTAGCAGCAGTAGCAGCGGCAGTAGCAGCAGTAGCAGCGGCAGTAGCAGCAGTAGCAAGCGCAGCGGCATCAGTTTCAGCGGCGGTAGCGTCAGCCGTTACCTGTGCGGCTTGCGCGTCGTTTAGAGCAACGTCAGCAGCGGCAGCGGCAGCAGTGGCGGCAGTGGCGGCAGTAGCGGCGGCGGTCGCAGCGTCGACAAGGACCTTCTCAGCAGCAGCAGCGTCAGCAATGATCTTGTCAGCAGCAGCTTTGTCAGCAGCAACCTTATCAGCGGCGGCTTTGTCAGCAGCAGCCTTGTCGGCGGCAACCTTGTCAGCGGCAGCCTTATCAGCGGCGGCTTTGTCAGCAGCAGCCTTGTCGGCGGCAACCTTGTCAGCGGCAGCCTTATCAGCAGCAGCCTTGTCGGCGGCAGCCTTGTCGGCGGCGACCTTGTCAGCGGCAGCAGCGGCAGCAGCTTGTGCAGCAATCGACTTGTTGCCAGCAGCAAACGCAGCTTTAGCGGTAGTCAGCGTAGCAGCGTCGCTTGTTACGCCTTCAACGGCAGCAGCGAGGTCAGCTTCAGTCACTGTAGTGCCAGCTAATGTGAAGGTAGTAGTGAAATCTTCAGCAGCCGCTGTGCGGTTCTGGAAGGCCTTGGCGATGTCGCCCAAGTCAGCATTGTCGTTGTTTGCAGTGTCTGACAGATAAGCGACAACAGCGTTAGTCGCAGAGGCGATGGTGTAAGCACCCGAAGTAAGACCGCCAGCTATAAGGTCGATAATCGCTGAGCGGAGATCAGCTGTAAGTACACCACCAACGGTGGCAGCATCAATGATGTCAGCACCAATTTCTGAAGCTGTTTGTCCAACAGGGTACTTTGCAAGGTAGCCTGCAGAAGTAGTTAGGTAGCCTGCGACGTCGGCTAGTGAAGCGCCATCATTAAGCAGGGCAGTGATGTCTGCCAGTTCTGCTGTGGTTGGCGCTCTGCCGAGTGTTGCGACCGCATGGTCGATTACTACTTTACGAGTTGCATTTGTGATGAAAGCCATCTTGGTGTTTCTCCTTGAGAGAGTTTTGTAATTACGTATTAACTAGTTAATAAAAATCTGGGATGTCCGTTCTTAATGTGCTCGCGAGTCACTAACGAACATCGATCAACGTCTAAATTAAGAAAAATGAGGCGCTGATCGATGACCGCTAGCGGTTGACGCTGCAATAAGAGTGGTTGAGGAACAGATTGAATCGGCTGGAGGGCCGGCTGATCCAGCGCCCAAACCTGTAGTGAGTGTAAAAGTCATTGTTGCGCATCTCCTTAAAATCAATTTCAAAGTATAAACGTTTCCGGTTGCGACCGGCCTGATTCATGAACTCAGGTCGACGGTTTTTCGTCGCCAAATTAAGCATAAGCCAACTGCTACGCGAGGACCTGTGATTGAAGTCACACGCATTCGCAAATTAGTCGGAAAACACCGCTACACCTGGCCTGAGGATGAGGAAATTGCTGACCGCAAACAGATATCGGACCTACGATACTAAAACTTGAGCCTAAGTTCAACTTTTTGTCTCAAAGTACTACTTGGAGTCGAGCGCGTAAGCTGAGGTTTTTATTCTGAATTTGCCTGTGATGTTTTTCAAGCAGTGGCACAGATTATTGGCAATTAGTTGAACTGGTCGGATTTAGCGTGTTCTTTCAGGATTTGTTGTTGGTTGGTGAGTTGGCGAACAAATCAACTGGCAGCAATAGATTTTAATTAAACCGATCTTTTACAACGGTTTAAAGAGCTATACTAATGCCAAGCTCGATGACCGTATCGGTTAGTTCGAAGAGCTCGATATTACTCGCCTGGCCTTGATGGTAGAGATTGACCATGAACAGAGCGTTCTTGTTGCCCACCTTGAGCGGCGTTCGGTGTTGTATAAGAACCTGATTTCTTTTTTGCCACCGCGACGCACCATTGGCAAGAATCGAGCTATATCTCTCGTCGTCGTTCAGTTTTGTATAACTCACCTGCGCAGTAAGCTCGCCTCCGAAAATTGCTCGCTGTATTCTGGCATTAGCCTGCCAGCCGTCTCGATCGTCCCCCGGGCGCCTTGAATCCAAGGCTTTATTGGAAATGTAGCCGCCATCGAATCCGTATCGAATAACAGCGCCTGCTTTGGTGGCCGCGACGCAGTTTGCCCCAAGAGTTGCTTTGCTTTCCCATGCGTCTAGCGCCATCTGACTATGGAATCGCTGGTATTGGCTTGCTATTTCGTAGACTGGTGCGCATTGCCTTTGGGAGTTTGGTTGGTAGCGAAATCGAGTCTGAGCCGCTGTGTAGAGGGCGCTTCCACCGAAGAACAATGAACTTGCACCCACTTCCCACTGCACGGTCCTTCGCCGCGTCGGCTTGATAAGTGAGTACCGCGTATCGAACTGGAGTAGGTCAGAGGTCGTGTCTTGACTCAGACGACCCCTTACCTCGTTAGTCCAGCTGCGCTGATCGTTGGCATTGAGTTTTTGGTGCCGACTGCTGAGTCGGACGTTAGCAAACGCGCCCTCCTGCAGCTGAAGATCTGTATTCAGACTCAGTAGCACCGGCTCGCCAGAGAGAGTCAGTGTGATCTGATCGGAGCCCGGGGCGCCGTTTAGGTTGTTGTCGTAGCCCCCTAAAAGATCAAGCTGGAGGGTATGTTGGCGCGTGTTTCTTCGCCATTCTTTATCGCGACTGCCAAGTGTTTCACGCAGTTCTTCGGGCAAATCAGCGCGCGCGAGTAACGCGTCGTTTAGTTGCAGGGCGGGGAAGAGTTGGCCTGAGGCGAAAAGCGCCGATGCGAAGTCGATCTGCGCTGCGCCATTGTGGGGATCAAGTAAGAGCGCTCGCTCGAGAGACTCAGACGCGGGTTCGAGCTGTGCGCTGTTGAGCTGGGCGGCGCCTAAAAGCGCATAGTATTCCGATGAACGTAAGCAACTCGCCTGAATATCGGCAAGCGTCGCAACCAGCTGCGTCCACTGCGCTCGCTCACGGGCGCCTTCGTCGGATGGCGTTTGGGCAGTGAGTGGATTGTTAGCAAAGAAAACGCCGGGATAGTAGACGGCGAGGTTAGGGCACTCTTGGCTATTGTCTTCTTGTGCGGGGACTTGGCTGGATAAGACGAGGCCACAGATGAGAGTGCTCACCGCAAGCATTTGGGTGAACCTACTTCGTAATTGGCTCACTGTTGTAACCAGGTTTGGCAGCATGCGTTTAGCTAACTCGCAGAAAATACAATCTTATTTTTGGAAATGAATGAGTGCAAGACTAACACAGCCAAGATGCTAGTAAGGTAACAGGGTTGGAAAGTTTTCCTGATGATTACCCACCCATAGGTGAGTAGGACTATGCGCTGCGGCCGCCCGAGAGTACTCGGAGTCTAGGCGGTGTGTCTGCGCCTTGTTCTTGATCCCCAAAAAAATCCGTCAATGAGGTTAGATTGCTCTCATCAGGTCGTGGCGCGAAGAGAACATGCGGAATGGTCAGCCCTTGCAGCAAATAACTTCCTTGTGACTGCAACAGCTCAGCGTCTAACTGACGCGCAGCGCGTTCGCCGAGCAAAATCGGCTGAGCGAGTTCTGCTGTCATTTCTTGTATGCGCAGCGCAATGGTTACCGTATCACCAAGCAATGTATGCGTGCGTCGATGTGCGGGGCCTATGGATCCGATTAGCGCGGCGCCTTGTTCGATTCCGATGCCAAGTGCGAGAGGTTCAAGTCCGTAAGGTGTGTTAGCACTCAACGAAATATGATTGATTTCGGCGGCCATTTTCTGCGCTGCATTTAGCGCTTGCAGCGCTACACTCGCGTCTTGCGAGTCCCATAATGCAAGCAGGCTATCGCCTTTGTATTCATGCACCCTGCCGCCGTGCGCTTCGATAATTCCCGCCGCTTTCTGAAAGAAAAAGTGCAGCACTGCCGCTGATTCTTCTGGTGATCTTGCTTCGCTGAACGCCGAGAAGTTACGTAGGTCCGCGCTCAGAAGCGTAAAATCGCGTCGCTCTGCAACGATAGTCGAACTCGGTAAACTGTAAGCTATTTCCTCAGCGACTTGGCTCGGAAGATAGCTAGCCAAATTATTGAACACTCGGTCTCTTTGGCTGCGCGTGCGTGCTTGCTCTAGGACAAATAGTAGGCCACTGGCTAACACGGCGAATACTGCCGCAGGCATCCACCCGAGCCAGAGATCTGCGCCAGCTAATATCCGCGCATGAACTGCAAGAGAGACAGTAGGGAGCACGACTGCGGCACCGGGCAGCATCAATGCGCTTAGGCGACCATTCATACGCGAAGAAACAAAGAGCAGTGCTGCAGCAAAAAGTAGTGAGATCGACGCCTGAATCCACGCCGCATTGTTTGGCGTGTAGGGCACTGCAACGTCGAGCAAACTGCCGAGTATGCGGGCCTGAAGTTCGACGCCAGACGTTGCGCCGCTATACGGAGTAGGAACAACATCGCCCAGTCCGAAGGCAGTTGCGCCTACCAGTACCCAGGCGCTGTCGAGCAATTCGATGCCCGCTCTGCCCATCAGCACGTCAGCAGCCGAGACAACAAGGTAGCTTTCGGGTGCGCGGTTGTACGATATCCGTAAATTACCTTGGGCATCTAGCGGCACTGAAAGTCCAGGGTAGGAGTCTAGAGTTAATGTTTGCGCGGGGCCCATTAACCCCTTATTCGCAGCAATATTAGCGCTGTGAACGCCAACCTGCTCGATACCGGAGCCCGTCGCTTCGAGGAGCGCAGACAAGGCGAGTGCGGGATACGCTAGGCCGTCGACACACACAACAGCCGGTTGTTTAGTGATTGAGCCGTCGCCATTAACGACGGGCGCGATGTGCCCCTTAGCTATGCCGTTAAAACCTGCGTGCGGCGCAAGAAAGCTCGACGTCGACATGAGCCCAGAGGCATTCGAGCATTGAATGCCTGCAAGACTGCCCATCATTTGACCCGCACGGATAGTTTCCGGTGCAAGACCTGCGGCTTGATTAATGTCTAGAACAGGCACCTGCGAGATAACGGCGCCGCGCGCGCTAGCCAAAGCCGCTGCGAGCTGGGCGTCGCCTTCTTTCGCTTCGGCATAGACAATATCGTGCAGTTGTAATTGTGCACCCGCTGTATCGATCGCACGAGTGAGTTCGGCCATCGTTTCGCGAGGCCACGGCCAAGCGCCCACTTCGTCGATGCTCGGTTCGTCGATAGCGACGATAACGATGCGCGCCTCGGTGCTTGTTTCTGGCGCAAGTGTCCAGCCTAAGGTGCCGAGCCGTTCTTCTAAATTCTTGAGGCTATTAAA
>Ga0206677_10002612_pt1 | contig 15654 bp, 7 predicted proteins | sample M130m12015metaG_FD_155475 | JGI IMG/M metagenome (GOLD analysis project Ga0206677, IMG submission 155475) | Ammonia-oxidizing marine archaeal communities from Monterey Bay, California, United States - M1 30m 12015 | ecosystem: Environmental > Aquatic > Marine > Intertidal zone | place: USA...
CGTATCGATCTAAATTTTCGGTTATTATTTTGATATTTTTCCATTGAATGGTTTTTCCTTGTTGTGACTCATCTCTTATGGAGTGAACCTGAAGGGCTATAAATCCTTCAGAAGTCATCTCATCAACAAGATTGGTACATTGAATGCCATTGATAAAAGTTTTAATGGTATTTCCAATGGCTTCAATTCTTACTTTATTCCATTCGCCATTATTGAAGGCTGCACTTCCTTTGGGATTAATGGTAAGAGGATATACCCAGCCTCGACGACCTTCATCATAAATACCACCCGTCCAAGCTCTTTTACTGGTATCCAATTCTGACTGATAGCCGTGTACCCTTCCATTTTTATAATCCTTAAAAGAGTTGGATCTGAATTGAATTCCAGAGTTCAGACCGGGAGCTACAAGCACTTCTAGTTCGAGTATAAAATCGCTGTACATTTTTTTGGTACACAAAAACGTATTGGGCGTTCCTGTTTTTGAGGTTCCCACTATAGCATTATTGACGATGTGATATTCTGCTGTCCCATTTTTCACTTCCCAATTCGATAAATTTTTCCCATTGAAAAGCGGCTTCCAGTCAGATTGTGCCATCGTGATGGTACACAAAAATAAAGCCATGTACAGTAAGAGCAGTTCTTTAAAAAAGTTAAATTTGTTTTTCATGATATAATATTAAATTTTATTTTTAGTGTGCGTACACGCAAATGTAAGTAAAAATTAACCTCCATTTTGCCTAAAAACACAATATGAAAAAAATATTCACCACCTTTTTATTCTTTACTCTGATGGGTTGTAGTTTTACCGCCGATAAAAAAAAATCACAAAGCCCTAACATCATTTATATTTTGGCAGACGATCTGGGCTATGGTGATTTATCGATATACAATTTGGCTTCTAAAATTAAAACCCCTCATTTAGATCAAATGGCTCGAGAAGGAATGCGGTTTATGGATATGCATTCAACCTCTTCTGTTTGTACTCCAACACGCTACAGTATTCTTACCGGAGAATATGCTTGGCGAACGAATTTAAAAACAGGTGTTTTGTGGAGCTATGGTCCTTTGATGATTCCGGATGAGAAAGAAACCGTAGCCAAGCTCTTGCAGCGCAATGGTTATCAAACAGCTGTTGTGGGGAAGTGGCATTTGGGGTTGGATTGGCAACTTAAAACTCCATTTAAACAGGATCAAATTAAAAGAAATCAATGGGGATTGATCACGGATTATAAGGAAGAAATTATTGACTTTTCGAAAAACCCTACTAAAGGCCCAGCTCATGTCGGTTTTGATTACAGTTATATTCTCCCCGCTTCCCTTGACATTCCACCCTATGTATATTTGGAAGATGGTGTCTTTACAAAATCCATACGTTCTTCTACCAATGGGAGTAATCTTGAGGGAGATAAGGATTATGATTTTTGGCGCCCTGGCGCTATGGCTGAGGATTTTGATTTTTACAAGGTACTGCCTACGTTTATTGAAAAGGCCAAGTTATTTATCGGTCAAGCCCAAAAAAAAGAAGCTCCTTTCTTTCTTTACCTTCCTTTGGCTGCTCCCCACACTCCTTGGGTACCTTCGGCAAATTACAAAGGAAAATCACTTGTGGGGATGTATGGAGAATTTGTTCAAATGGTGGACGATCAGCTTGGACATTTACTAAAATACCTAGAAGATCAAGGAATATCTGAAGAGACACTTGTGGTTTTTACGAGCGATAACGGTCCTTATTGGAAACCGCACCACAAAGAAAAGTATGAGCATCTGGCAGCTGCTCACCTCAGAGGAATGAAAGGTGATATTTATGAGGCGGGACATCGGGTGCCATTTATCGTAAAATGGCCCGGAAAAATACCTTCAAGCAGTAAATCACAACAGCAGAATTCTTTGGCTAATTTTTATGCTACAATAGCCGACCTATTAGAGAAACCTTCAGAGGCATTGGATAGCCATAGCATTTTGGATGCGTTGACTCAGAAAGAAAATATACTGGTGCCAAAACCTATTGTACACCATTCCTCTCGAGGGCATTTTGCCCTGCGCTATGGAGATTGGAAGTTCATTGAAAAAAGAGGCTCAGGGGGCTTTACTCCTCCTGTTACCGATCACACTCCCGATGGGGAGAGGCAAGAACGTCTTTTTAATCTAAAAGAGGATCCTTCGGAAGAGGTCGATCTCGCTTTAAAATTTCCCCAAAAACTCGATCAAATGAAACAAAAGCTCGATTCGATTCGACAACTTAACCCAATTTCTACTAGATGAAATATTTATTTACACTTGCCTTGATATTACAACTAATCGTTTCAGTTGGCTGTAAAACTCCAGCCAAAGAGATGAAAAAGCCACCCAATATACTCATTGCCATTGCCGATGATCATTCTTATCCACATACGGGAATTTACGGCTTTGCCGAAACTCAAACACCCGCTTTTGATTTTGTAGCCCAAAACGGAGTGCTTTTCCACAATGCTTTTGTAGCAGCACCCCAGTGCAGCCCTTCTAGAGCTGCGATTTTAACTGGAAAAAATATTTGGGAGTTGGAGGAAGCAGGCACCCACGCCAGTAATTTTCCTAAAAAATTTAAAGTCTTTACTGAAGTTTTGGCTGAGCAAGGATATTTTGTTGGCTATACGGGCAAGCCATGGGGTCCTGGTAATTGGAAGATTTCAGGCAGAAAACAAAACCCCGTAGGAAAACAATATAACCGTCATCAACTAGAATCCCCACCCACCTCAGGAATTAGGGCCAATAATTATGTAAAAAACTTTAAAGATTTTTTCAGTCAAAAAGAGCAGGGGACTCCCTTTGTTTTTTGGTATGGTGCCTTTGAACCCCATCGCGTTTATGAATATCAAACAGGTGTCAAAGCTGGAAAAAATATCGATGCGGTTGCAGTACCTGATTTTCTTCCTGATACAGAGGTGGTGCGGAACGACCTGCTGGATTATATTCTTGAAATAGAACATTTTGATGACCACCTACTTCAAATGATAAGATTCCTCGAAGAGCAGGGAGAGTTGGACAATACTTTTATATTGGTTACAGCCGACAATGGAATGCCCTTTCCCTATGCTAAGGCTAATGTTCAAGAATTTGGCACACATGTTCCCTTGGCCATACGGATGCCCAAAGGGGTAAAAGCTAAGGAGGTATATGATCCAGTGAGTATGATCGATCTGGCTCCTACCTTGATGGATTTAGTTGGAGTACCACAGGCCATGACCACCCGTGGGAAGAGCTTACTACCTGTTTTGACCCTAAAAGAGCATCCCCCACATCGAAATTATGTTCTTACGGGCAGAGAGCGTCACACCCACGCACGCCCCGATAATTTAGGCTATCCAGCCAGAGCGATCAGAACCCAAAGTTTTTTATATGTGCACCATTTTATGCCCGATCGATGGCCTCAAGGGAATCCTGTGCCTAAAAACCTGGAGAATGATAAACGCAGTATTGTAAAAGGTTTTAAAGATCTTTACCCTGGATATCACGACGTCGATCCTTCCCCTTCAAAAGATGTCATCATGGCAATGGAAGACTCTTTTTATTTTGAGTTGGCTTTTGCTAAAAGACCCCAAGAACAATTATATGACATTAAAAATGATCCTTATTGTACCCAAAATATAGTCTCTCTTCCAGAGTACAGACAGCTTGTCGATAAACTAAAGCAACAGCTAATGACAGATTTAACGGAGCAAGGGGACCCAAGGGTATTGGACAATCCTGTATTTGATAGTTACCCACGTTATTCCAGTATGCGTAATTTCTCGGGATTTCATCAAAAAGATGAATATAACACACGATTTGAAAAATAATTAATGATCTTCATTTGGTGAAGTACTTTAAAGTACCCCCACCCCCACAAGAGGCATCAATGAACTTTAGGGATTACTAAAATTAAGCTGTGTAATTTGTGATTTCAAAAGAAATAGAAGGTTTAGCCATCTATTTTTTTATTCTCAACCCACTTAAATTATAAATTCTCATAATTTATTTTGAAAAAAGTGAATAAAAATTTCAGATAATATTAACATAATTAATATATTGCAATAATTACGTGTTCGTACACGGTTTAAAATGTGTTCGAACACGTAATCATTGTTAACTATATTAATTTATTTCATTGCAATATGAATTATTTAAATAGTGCGCAATGATTAAATAAACCATTAAACTATTTATTAACTAAAAATTTTTTTATGATTCACTTAAAAAGTTTATCAAACCAAAGTCCACCTTTGAATTTTTTCAAAAGAAGCTTGTTTATGATTTTGGTTTTTGTAGGATCTCAAGTGATGGGACAACAGTCCATCAATGGTACTGTTTCTGATGCAGATGGGCCGCTTCCCGGTGCTACCATTTTGGTTCAGGGAACTGACAACGGGGTTACTTCAGATTTTGATGGGAATTTTTCAATTCAAGCCAATGAAGGTGATGTTTTGGAACTTTCTTATGTGGGATTCCAGACACAGTTCATTTCTGTTTCGGCCAATCAAGCTGCTATTTCAGCAACCCTTGAAGCGGATAACGAGTTGGAAGAGGTAGTTGTGACGGGTTATGGAACCCAGAAAAAAGTAAATCTAACGGGAGCCGTTGCTGCGGTTTCGGGAGAGGTGCTTGAAGACCGACCCATTGTAAATGTTGGTGAAGGATTACAAGGTGTAATTCCCAACTTGAATATTGACATTCGAAATGGTGATCCTACCAGTGCTCCAGAATTTAATATTAGGGGTTTTGAGTCCATTAATGGAGGTACGCCTCTTATATTGGTGGATAACGTTCCTATGGACATCGGAAGTCTTAATCCGAATGATATTGAAAGTATCAGTGTTTTGAAGGATGCTTCCTCTGCAGCCATCTATGGGGCAAGAGCTGCATTTGGTGTGATTTTGATTACTACCAAAAAAGGTAAGAAAGGAAAAACGGTAGTTAACTTTACTACAGAATTTTCTTGGGGTAAGCCTATCATGCGTATGGATCCAATTACAGACCCATACGAATATGCTAAAGCAAGGAATATTGCCAATATTAGAACCAATGGCGCTCCTTCTTATGATGATGATTACATGGCAGCTGCATTAAATTACAGCCAGAATCCAACTCCAGAAAATGCATGGTATGCTGATGGATCCGTAATAAGATATGTTGGATATAATGACTTTATGGATATGTATCTTAAGGATTGGGTTCCTCAACAAAGACACAATTTGAGTGTATCGGGTGCTACGGATAACTCCAATTATTATGTTTCGCTTGGTTTCCTTAACAAGGAGGGATGGTTGAACGACGACGCTCATAATATTAACTATGATCGTTATAACGTATTGGCCAAGGTTAATTATAAAATCAATGATTGGATGGAAATGGATACCAAAGCATTGATCACAATGGAAGAGAATGATGAGCCCCACTTTTATAACTGGGATGTTAACATCAACTCTTTTATTAGAATGGGAGGAAGAGCGACTCACTTCCCTGATTTACCTTATTATTTGACTCCTGGTGACCGGTCTCAATACGAGCAACACATCGGACAGCCATTTATGACTACTAGTCCAATTCCCTACTATGAGCAGGGAGGAAGAGACTTGATGCACCAAATGGATGTATTGGTTACTCAAGGAATTACCATCAAACCGATGGAAAATTTAAAAGTTAGGGCTGAATTTTCTCCTAACTATACTTACATTAAAACAGAGGATCAAAGAACCAGAGTTACGGGAATCAATGGAGGAACGAGTGTTGACCTATCGAATATCCAGTATGTTAACGGATTTTCTTCTACAGACTATTTGGAGAACAGATACGACAAAAGGTTATACTATGTATTCAATGCTTATGCAAACTACACCTTTGAGCCAGAAGATTCTCCTCACTATATCGATGCAATTGTTGGATATAACGAAGAGATGGGTGAAAGACACTACCTAAGGGGTAAAGCTTATAGCTTGATCACGCCTGCGATTACTAATATTAACGCGACTGTAGGAGCTCAGGAAGCCTATAGTGGTGCATCTCACGTATCACTAAGAGGTGTATTCTACCGATTGAATTATATCTTTCAAGACAAATACTTGTTAGAATTGAATGGTCGTTATGATGCCAGTTCTCGATTCCCAACAGACGACAGATTTGATTTCTTTCCTTCTTTCTCTGCTGGATGGAAGATATCAGAAGAAGCTTTTATGGCTGACCTAACAGGAGCATGGCTAGATAACTTGAAGGTTAGAGCTTCATACGGAGAGTTGGGTAACCAACTTCTAGGAAATGACTGGTATCCTTACATCCCTACTTTAGGATCAGGAACTTCTAATTATTTGATAGGATCTGGATCAAGAGCTCCTTATGTTTCTCCTGCAGGATTGGTTAGTTCTGATTTGACATGGGAAACAGTAGCCTCTACCAACTTTGGTATTGACTTAACGGTATTAGACAACCGATTGGATGTCAGCTTGGATATCTTTTCTAGAGAGACCAAAGACATGTTAATGAGAGTAGAACAACCCGATATTTTGGGAACTCAAGCTCCCAAAACCAATGCGGCAGACCTTAAAACAACAGGTTGGGAACTTTCAGCAAGCTGGAAAAACCAAATTGATGATGATTGGTATTATGGTGTAACACTTGCGTTGTCTGACAGTCAGGCTGAGATCACTAAGTATGACAACCCAACAGGTTCATTGAACGAATACTATGTGGGACAACAAATCGGTGAGATTTGGGGTTACAGAACGGGAGGATTATTCCAAACCGACGCTGAAGCCGCAGAAAATGATCTATCCAACCTAGGAAACAACTGGGGAGCAGGTGATTTGAATTACCTTGACCTTACTGGTGACGGAGTAGTAGACCCCGGAAATCAAACACTAGATAATCCAGGAGATCGAAGAATTATTGGTAATTCAAGTATGCGATACAGATTTGGTTTAAATCTTGACTTAAGATATAAGAACTGGACCTTGAATACTTTCTTCCAAGGAATCTTGAAAGGAGATTATTTCCCACCGACAGGAAACTGGAATGCTTTCTGGCCATGGAATGCTGGTAATGCAGAATGGTATTACATCACCGATTCTTGGACACCTGAAAATCCAGATGCTTATTTCCCTGCACCACACATTGGGTATAACGATAAGAAAAACTATGAAGTTAACGATCGTTACTTGCAAGATGCGTCATACATCCGATTAAAGCAATTGACGTTGAATTATAGAGTACCCTCTGATATTGTTGATCTAATTGGAGTTCAGTCTCTTAATCTATACTACTCAGGCCAAAACCTGTGGGAAGCGACCAACATGAGGGCTCCATTAGATCCTGAAGTAAGACCGACTCTTACGCAGGAGTACTACAAGAACAGAACTCACGCTTTTGGTTTAAAAATTGGGTTATAATTTTAAAATTTTTAGAAAATGAAAAATTTAACAAAGAATATATTTAGAATATTTGCAGTCCTATTAGTCGTTTATGGCTGTGAATTGAACGATGAATTTCTAGAGAGACAGCCACTAGACAAAATCAGTGATGCTTCTTTCTGGAATACAGAGAATGACCTTATGGTATTCAACCATACATTCTATGATATGACTAAAAATGATAATACTTATCCTTTTTTGATGGGTCACGATGATGGTTTTGATAGCCACAGGATTTCTTATCTTCACTTAGACGGAATGTCGGATAACACCGCTCCCAGACATGGAAGACACAGTACTTACCAACGAATCCGATCTGGAGTTTACAATCCTCCCTCTGGTAAAAATTCAAATGCACCTGGAGGTTGGTATGGTTACAAAGGTTTTGAATTGATCAGAGCCGTTAATATTGGTTTGGCCAATTATGGTAAAGCTGATATTTCTGATGCTGTGAAAAGTCACTATGAAGCAGAAGCCCGACTCTTTAGAGCGATGTTCTATGCTGATAAAATCAAGAATTTCGGAACGGTTCAATGGGTAGAAAATGAAGTTACCTTAGAAGACCAAGATATTCTTTATGGAGCAAGAGACTCCAGAGATTTTGTGATGGGTAAAGTACTTGATGATCTCAACTTTGCTGCGGCAAATATGAGAGACAATGGACACCAGAACAAGCTATCTAAATCTGCTGCCCTTTTGATGAAGTCAAGAATTTGCTTGTCTGAGGGAACCTGGAGAAAGTATCATGGTTTAGGAGGAGAAGCTACTTACCTTCAAGCTGCAGCGGATGCCGCCAAGGAATTGATCGATAGTGGTAAGCACAGTCTTCATGTTGGAGCTGCAGGTCGTACCTACAATGAATTGCACAGTCAAGAAAGTTTGGATGGTAACTCAGAGGTTATTTTCTTCCAAAGATATGAGCGCGGTACTCGAACTAATCACGTTCAATCCTATAACAGAGGATACAACGGTGGAGCTACTAAGAGTATGGTAGAAGATTACCTATGTTCAGATGGCTTACCTATTTCGCTTTCTCCCCTTTATCAAGGTGATGCTACATTAGCGGATGTGTTTACCGACAGAGATCCTAGATTGAGACAATCGATATTGCACCCAGCAGATCAGCCCATCTACAGTTATGGAAATCATGCTTTCGATGCCAATCCTTATCCTAGAATTCAAGGTATGTCTGGAGGACTTAAGACTTACACAGGTTATCACATCATCAAGGTGTATAATGTAGTGTCAGCTCATGCTTCCTATAACTCCTCTATTACCCCAGGTATCAGTATGCGTTACGCCGAAGCTCTTCTAAACTATGCTGAGGCTAAAGCCGAATTGGGTGGAGGTGCTATTTCTCAAGCTGATTTGGATATCAGTATCAATAAATTGAGAGACAGAGATGGCATGGTTCATTTGGTAGAAAACCCTCCAATGGATCCACGATATGCTGCAGATGGTATTTCAGCAGTATTGGTTGAAATCAGAAGAGAGCGAAGAATTGAATTGTTTTTCGAAGGCTTCCGATATGATGACCTTAGAAGATGGAAACAAGGTAAGAAACTCGAGCATAAAGATTACGGAATTCGTTGGGATGCTGCAACTAGAGCAGCAGTTGATCCTGATGGAAAGACAACTGTTAAAACAGGTCTTGTCGATGGAGTCGAATATCTTGAGCCTTACAAAGGAACCGACTTTGAAACCCCAATATTTGATGAGAGTAAACATTACCACTGGCCATTGCCATTGGATGTTCTTTCTCAAAATCCTGAATTGGGTCAAAACCCAGGTTGGTAACATACCTTTCCTGCGTTGATTTAGAGCAAAGCCATCTTTTTTAGATGGCTTTGTTTTTTGCATAACCCTCTATATTTAAGTGGTTTATATTTTTTTATTTGTTCCATTTTCCTTATTTTAATTGTTGTTAAAATCAAAACAAAAACACAAGTATTTATTCATCTTTTTTTGATGTTTTAAATGCATTAAATTATCATTATGAGAACTTTTTATTCGTTTTTTTTATTCCTAATCTCATTAATACTGATTAACTGTAATGGAGAAGCAGTAGAGAAAAATAAAGAATCAGTTGCAGAAATCAGTAATCCTTTTACCCCTGAATACCTTACCAAAAACCTTAGAAAAGAATCCCCAAGATTGGTTTTGAATGCTAAAATTGATAAAATTCTGAGAAATAAACTCAACTCCGATCCAGTAGTTCAAAACATTTATCAAACCATCAAGCTCAATGCAGATCAAGTATTGCAAAAACCTTTTTTGGAACGTATTAAAATTGGAAAGCGATTGCTTTCGGTTTCCAGAGAAATGCTTTATCGAATTAACATGCTGGGAATGGTTTATTATATTGAAAAAGACCCGAAAATATTAGAACGAATCGATGGAGAAGTGAAGGCAGTTTGTCAATTTTCAGATTGGAATCCCTCACATTATTTAGACGTTGGTGAAATGTCAATGGCTGTTGCTTTTGCTTTGGATTGGACTACTGGTGATTTGCCAGAGTCTACCATTGAATTGGCATTAAATGCTTTGATAGAAAAAGGTATTAAACCCAGCTATAATAAAGAAAGTAGATCGAATACTTGGTGGATCAACGGAAATAACAATTGGAATCAAGTTTGTAATGGCGGAATGATTGCAGCATCCATTGCCATTGCCGAACGCGATCCCGAGTTGGCAGCTACAACCATCAGAAGGTCTATCGATGGCTTTCCACATGCTTTGGACGAATACGGTCCAGATGGTGTTTACCCAGAAGGATCGACTTATTGGGGTTATGGTACTGTGTTTTCAGTGGTTACCAATGCCATGTTAGAAAGTGCTTTTGGAACCGATTTTGGCCTAGGGAATTACCCTGCCTTTAAAGAAAGTGCCATTTTTAGGGTCTTAATGAATACTCCTTCCGGTTGGTATTACAACTTTGCAGACTGTGGAGACAAAAGAAGCGAAAACGGTGACATTACCTTGGCTTGGTTTGCCTCCAAATCAGGCGATGAACTCTTTTTTGAAAGAAATAGATTGCTCAGATCCCCCAGTGAAATTGGAAAATTAAGACGTTTGGATGGTGCGGGACTGGTTTGGTTGGCTCAATACGAAAAAAAACTGTATTCCGACCTTCCATCGGCGTGGAAGGGAGAAGGATCAAACCCTGTGGCCGTTTTCACTGGAGGATCTTCCGATCCCTATGGCTACTATTTTGGTGGTAAAGGAGGAAGTGGAACCGTAAATCACGGGAATATGGATGCCGGCTCATTTATTTTTGAATTGAATGGGATCAGATGGGTATTTGATCCAGGAAACCAAAACTATAACGACCTGGAAAAAGAAGGTTTTGACTTGTGGAACAAATCACAAGATAGCCAACGATGGACCCTTTTAAACAAAGGGAATTTTGGGCATAGTACTTTATCTGTAAATGATCAGTTACATATAGTCGATGGTAAAGCTACTATTGCTGATTTTAAAGAGGGCGAAAATCCTCAAGTTACTTTTGACCTTACTCCAACCTTTAAAGGACAACTCAAAAGTGCCGAGAGAACTTTTACTAAGGACAGCAATGTTTCCCTAGTCATAGAGGATAAAATCGAAATTGACGAAATGACCGAAATTGTTACATGGCAATTGATCACGACATTGGATGTTGAAATCACCCCCGAGGGTGCAACGATTTATAAATCTGAATATTCATCAGTAACGCCTGTAAAAAAACTCTATGTTGAAAATATAAGCCATCCTAAAATTCAAATGAATGTTGTTTCCTTGGATCCTCCACCATTGGCTTTAGATAGAAGAGTGAAAGGGCTAAAGAGGATAGAATTAAAAATTCCTTCATCAAATATTGAGGGTAAAAATCTTAATGTTAAAGTCAGACTGAGAGGGCAGAGGAACTGGCGTGAGGGTTATTAATGTGAGGCATATTAGAAAAATTTTAAACAGTAAAATGAATTACATCCATAAACCATTGATAAAGCTTATAATAATTTCCCTTTTTTTTGGGCAGGGATGTGGATTGATGGCCCAAGTCAAAAAATCTGATATTGATAAAACTTTGGACATTTCTTCTTTGGAGCATCCCTATCTTTATTTCAATGAGACTGATAAAAAGAAGCTTGTCGAGCGGATTAATTCAGATCAAGAAAGTAAAGATGTTTTCAGAAAAATGAAAGCCAAGGCCAAAGTTTGGATGGCCATGCCCGTTGACAAAAACATACCGATTCAAGGTAAAAATACACGAGCCAATTGGTCAGAAGAGGATCGAAACAATCTTTATGCAAAATATTATAAAGAAAACAGAGACAATGCATTTTATTTGGCTTTTCTCTATCAAATGACAGGCGATGAGGCCTATGCCCAAAAGTCATTTGAATTTGCAGACGCTTTTTGTGATTTGACCACCTGGACCCAACGCGCCCATGAATTTCCCATTATTTATTCCCGCATCATGCCGTGGAATGTACCCGATGATCAAGTCAATTTCAATTTTGATCATTATAATGGAGATTCTGGTCGACTGATGGCCGCCGTTTATGATTGGTTGTATCCTGTATTGACACAAGCACAGAGAGATCGCATTCGCGGAGCACTTTTGGAAAAAGTAATTACGCGTGTTCGGGGTGACTATGAGTTTCACTGGTGGGCCACTGCCTATCGTTGCAATTGGTGTGGTGTGTGTAACTCTGGCGTCGGTCTGGTAGGATTGACCCTACTAAAAGAACACCCACAACTTACTGATGTTGTGGCTGAATCCTACAACCGAATCAACAGCATGTTCAATGAATTAGGTTTAGATGGAGGTTGGCAAGAGGGAGGCTCTTATTGGAATTATGGGGTCCATACTTCTACGTTTTTTGCCGATGCCCTAAAGCGCTTGACCCATGGTAAATTCAACCTTTTTAAAAACAAAAGACTTTTGGACAATCCAGTAACCTTCCCATTATATATCTCTCTTCCGGGTTATAAATCACTCAATTTTGAGGATTCTGGTGGTGGGGGATGGGTCGGCAGTCCCCATTTAATCAACAAACTTGCAACGGAAACTCAGAACCCTCAAGCGGCTTGGTACAGGAATCAACTCAACAAAGAACCAGATGGTGTTTTCGATATCCTGTGGCCCAGACCTACATTTGCTGGTCTTCCTCCCAGTCAACCGTCCCTACATTTTAGAACCATTGATTGGTGGGTGATGCGCAGTGATTTTTCGAGTTCAGATAAGGTCATAGTTGCAGGAAAAGCTGGAAAAAATGACGATCCTCATCACGGTCATTTGGACATTGGACATTTTGTAATTTATTGGAATCAAGAATATTTTATTAAAGATTTAGGAAAAAGTGGATACGATGAAAAGTATTTTGATCAGGATCGATTCGACTATCCCGAGGCCTCAAGCGAGGGACACAACACCCTATTGGTCAATGGTGAAAAGCAAATTTCGGGTAAATATTATAAACAACCTTATGATTATAGTATAGGGGGAGAAGTATTGGATTTTAGAACGAACGCCAAAAGAGATTATGTGCTGATGGATCCCACCAATGCCTATCCGAAAAAGCAACTAAAAAAGTGGAGAAGAAATATAATATTAGAGAAACCAAAGATCACAATCCTTTTGGATGAAATTCATGCCCAAAAAAATGCTGAGATCAAGTTGCGCTTTCATTCAGGCGTTGATGTAAAAATCCATGATGGTTCAGTAATGCTCGAAGGGAATGAAGGAAAGATGGCATTGATTCCAATCACCGATCAAAAATTTTCAATCAAAACGGAAAGACATCCCTCTCAAATGGTTAATGCTACTCAATCCTTTAATTGGATTGATTATTTTGATGTGGAATTCATGTCTTCATCAAAAAATACACTTTTTTCTAATTTGATTTTACCCGTTAAAGACCAAAACCAAATGAAAAAAATCATGTCGTCCAAGAAGATGGAAATGCTTGAAAATGGAGATATGAAATTGAGTTTTGATTACGAAAATCAAACTTTTGAATATCATTTCAACAAAACCAAAACAGGATATTTACTGGATGAAAATTAGAATAAAATCCTCAATGAAAAACACTTCATATTTATTGATATTAACGGTAATTTATTTTTTTAGTCGATGTAATGATCTTCCAAAAAAAGAAATCGTCATTGACGAATCACACCTACAAGAGTCTGTCGTTCAAATCGTAGAGATTGATTCAGTATGGTCAGGTCACTCTGTAGGTTTCTCCCTATTGACCCATCAGGAGCGACAATACATAGCCTATTACAATGCCAACAGGAACATGGTAGTGGGTCAACGAGACTTGTCCGACGAACGTTTTACATTGTTTAAACTGCCATCCCCTCCCCGAGATCCAGAGATTCCTGAGCGCAGTAAAAGATATTCAGCTACGCAAATAGGTTGGGACTCCCACAATTCGATTACCATGGCAGTTGATAAGGGAGGATTTATCCATTTGTCTGGGAATATGCATGTTGACCCTTTGACCTACTTCAGAAGTGAAAAACCCAACGATATTTTTACTTTGAAGCAGCACCATACTATGGTAGGACCCAATGAAAAACGATCCACCTATCCAAAATTTATGCATACCAAAGAAAATGAATTGATTTTCCATTACCGAGATGGGGGAAGTGGTAATGGCAATGAGATATACAACCAATACAATACCCAAACCATGAAATGGAGCCGGATGTTAGAGGTTCCCTTGACTGATGGACTGGGTCTAATGAATGCCTATCAGTCTCAACCAGAAATACGTGAAGACGGATGGTATCATGTCTTTTGGGTGTGGCGTGACACCCCCGATTGTTCTACAAATCACGACTTGTCCTACATGAAAAGTCCCGATCTAGAGAACTGGTTTGATGCCTTTGATCAGCCCATTAAACTCCCTGCAACTTTAGATCAGAAATCATTGATCGTAGATCCCATTCCGCCCAAAGGAGGTATTATAAATTTGGCCGCCAAGCTCTATTTGGATCATAACCAAAAACCCGTTTTCACTTATCATAAATACGATGAAAAGGGAGACTTGCAATTGTACATTGCCCAGATTAAAAAAGATCAATGGATGTACAAACAAATTACTCAGTGGGACTATCGTTGGGAATTTTCTGGTAATGGAAGCATCATAGGTGAATTTAAAATCAGAGGCTTTAATAAAAGAAAAGACGGACGATACGAAATAGCCTATTGGCATATCAAGTATGGAGAAGGGATCATTTTATTGGACGAAAACTTTGATCCCATTGGTAGGGTAATGAGAGAGCTTCCCCTGTTTTCTGGACATCGCTTTGAAAAAAGAATAAAAACCAAAGGAACTTTTAAAGGTTTAAATGTAGTGAGTTCCCAAGATATCGGAAAGGCTCCCGAAGATGACTTGAGGTATGTATTGAAGTGGGAGGCCTTAGACCGATTCAGAGACAAACCAAGACCCAAACCCTGGCCGATGCCAAGTAAACTTTATTTATATAAACTTAAGAGAAATAGTAATTAATTATAGAAAATTATAAACAACTAATTCAATTTTTAACCAAAACACCAAATAACTGTAATCATGAAAAAAATCATAAACTGTATTGCTTTATTACTTTTTTTACCGAGTCTGACGGCTCAAAAAAATAGGGCTTTTGAAGTAAAACAAGTCATGGAAAGAGTAGCAGATTGGCAAATCGCCAACCACAACGATCTTCAATACCGAGCTCAAAACAAACGTCTCAATAGAGGTAAACACCATCCTTTGGATTGGACCAACGGTGCTCTATATGTAGGAATGACCAAATGGGCTGCTATGGCCGAAGATGAAAAATATTTTTTATGGCTAAAAAACATAGGCGAAACCAACGATTGGAAATTACATAAGAGAATTTACCATGCTGATGATCATACCGTCGGACAGACCTATGTTCATTTGTACCGAAAATATAAGGATGAAAAAATGATTCAGCCTACCATAAATCAATTGGACTACATTCTATATCATCCTTCAATGTCTAAAATGACATGGAGATCAAAATTTCATCAAGATCGATGGAACTGGTGTGATGCACTTTTTATGTCTCCTCCTGTTTGGGCGATGATTTCAAAAATAACCCGAGATAAAAAGTACCTCGATTTTATGGTCAAAGAATTTAAAGCCACTACAGACTTTTTGTTTGATAAAAAAGAAAGTCTTTATTACAGAGATGAATCTTATATTGGCGAAAAAGACAATGGTACTAAGATCTTTTGGTC
>Ga0206677_10002621_pt1 | contig 15626 bp, 21 predicted proteins | sample M130m12015metaG_FD_155475 | JGI IMG/M metagenome (GOLD analysis project Ga0206677, IMG submission 155475) | Ammonia-oxidizing marine archaeal communities from Monterey Bay, California, United States - M1 30m 12015 | ecosystem: Environmental > Aquatic > Marine > Intertidal zone | place: USA...
CGCTTACATTTACTGGTATGGAAAAAGTACCTGCTAACTTTATAGAAAAAGCTTCTGCTACAGAATCTGTTGACACTACTTTAACAGGTGCTGGAATTACCACAATAACACTTGGTTCTAATTCATAAGAACTAAATTTAATTAGGTTAATTAAAGGGATGCTTCGGTGTCCCTTTTTTTATTAAAACAAATACCAAATTATTTGTTATTTATAATATGGTAATATTAACTACATCAACAAGTGCAAAGAGTTTTAAAGTCATTCCTAGAAGTGCACAAAGCTCTGTTACATTTGAACTTACTGATAAATCTACAAGAAAAACTACTGCTATTGCCGTTACTGTAACTAACTCTAATGGTTATATGACTGTAACAGGTACATTTGTAGATTCACAATCTAATAATTTAATGATTGAAGGTAGATTCTATTCGTTTATAATAAAGAATGGTTCTACAATTATATATAGAGGTTCTATTTTTTGTACAGATCAAACTAATTTTAATACCTTTGATGTACATTCTGGAGAATACACTACAGAAAACACATACGATAACGATTTTGTAATAATATGAGAAAAGTAAATAAAATGGCAAAAAAGAGATTAGCTCGTAATCCTTTGCCTAAAGCAGAAAAAGGCAAGATACATATAGTTAATATGTCATCTTATACACGACCAGAAGTTGTAGAACAATACAATAGAGAGTGGGTAGAATACGGTGAGGACAACAATTACTTTGATTATCTTATAGATAGATATAATGGAAGTGCTACAAATAATGCTGCTATTAATGGTATAGCAGAAATGATATACGGTAAAGGTATAGATGCTGTTGAAGAAGATGCAAAAGGTAAAGATTATATAGAGATGAAAGAACTCTTTACTAAATCATGTATGAAAAAGATATGCTACGACTACAAGATGATGGGACAAGCAGCACTTCAAATAATCTATTCTAAGGATCGTAAAAAGATAGTACAAGTAGAACACATGCCTGTAGAGACGTTAAGGGCAGAGAAAGCAAATAACAAGGGTGAAATACAAGGTTTTTATTACTCTAAGGATTGGTCAGAAGTAAGTTTTAAGAATACACCTAAAAGAATACCTGCATTTGGATCAAGTAATGCAGGATTAGAGATATTATATATAAAACCATATAGAGCTGGATTCTATTACTATTCTCCAGTAGATTATCAAGGTGGTTTACAGTATGCAGAACTAGAAGAAGAAATAGCTAACTATCATATAAATAATATACAAAATGGCTTGGCTCCAAGTATGCTTATAAACTTTAATAATGGTGTTCCTACAGAAGAGCAACGATCTATGATTGAGCAAAACATACAGGAAAAGTTTAGTGGTTCTTCTAATGCTGGTAGATTTATATTGGCATTTAACGATAGCAAAGAACTCTCTGCAAGTATTGATCCAGTTATACTAAGTGACGCACATGAGCAGTATAAATTTCTTAGTGATGAATCTATGAGAAAGGTAATGGTATCTCACAGAATTGTATCTCCTATGCTTGTAGGTATAAAAGACAAAACAGGATTAGGAAACAATGCAGAAGAATTACAGACAGCTTCATTACTTATGGATAACACTGTTATACGACCAATGCAAGTTACTATACTAGATGAGTTAGAAAGAGTATTAATGTATAACGGAATTGAATTAGACATATACTTTAAAACACTACAACCTTTAGAATTTACTGATTTAACAAATGCTATAACAGATGCAGAAGTTGAAAAAGAAACTGGTATAAAAAAAGGAGATAGTAAGATAATAGAAGAAGAATCAATAAACACAGAAGAGTAATGGCAAAAGCACTATTTATTAAGAGATCAGATTTAGTCAAAAACACTGCACTAAATTCAAATGTAGATACAGATAAATTTATACAGTTTATTGATCTGGCACAAGAAATACATATACAAAACTATTTAGGTACAGATTTGTATGATAAAATAAGTGCTGATATTTTAGCTGGCAATTTAACAGGAGATTATTTATCTTTAGTAAATGACTACATACAACCAATGCTTATTCACTTTGCTATGGTAGAATACTTGCCGTTTGCTGCATATTCTATATCAAATGGAGGTGTATATAAGCATAACTCAGAAAACAGCTCTAACGCAAGCAAAGAAGAGATAGATTTCTTAATTCAAAAGGAAAGAGATTTTGCTGAATATTATGCACAAAGATTTATTGACTTTATGAGTTTCAATGCACCATCTAAGTTTGACGAGTACTATAGCAATTCTAACCAAGATATTTACCCAGATAAAGATACAGGGTTTCATGGATGGGTGATTTAAAGAGGAACTACAAACCTAAACAGGTTAACGTAAAAAAATTATTAACGTATTTAAAAAAGAAAGATAATGGCACACATAATAAATTGGGAAAAGATGTTTAATTCACAACCAACTTGTTTTGAATAATGGCATCTCTTTCTAATACTAAAATAAAAGATACTTATCAATCACTTGTTAAGTTTAATGACAACGGTAATATAACAACGTCTCCTAAGCGTCTTACAGATGGTTTTGGTAATGTTTCTCCTTTTTATGTGTCAACTACACAGATTGGTATAGGAACGTCCCCTAACTCAAGCTATGACCTTCATGTTTACGGTAACACTAAAATAGGTGCAAACCTAGATGTTTCTGGTAATTTAACAGTTAATGGTACTCTTACATATTTAAACGTAACAGATTTAGAAGTTGATGATCCGTTAATTCAATTAGCAGTAAATAATACTGCAAACATATTAGATATTGGATTGTTCGGTAAATATGCTATATCTACAAATGTTAAATACAAAGGATTATTTAATGATGCTAGCGATAATAAATTTAAACTATTTACAGGTTTAACAACAAAACCATTAACTACTGTTGACACATCTGATAGTGGATATACTATAGGAACTCTTGTTGCTAATTTAGAGGGTAATGTAACTGGTACTGTTAGCTCATTGTCCAATCATACAACAAGTAATTTAACAGAAGGAACTAATTTATATTATACTAACGCAAGAGCAGATGCTAGGGTTAATTTACAAACTGGTGTAAACCTTGATTTAAGCAACAAAGACACAGATGATCTAGGTGAGGGATCAACTAATTTATATTATACTAACGCAAGAGCTGATGAAAGAGTAGATTTACAAACTGGTGTAAACCTTGATTTAAGTAATAAAGATACTGATGATTTAAGTGAAGGCACAACTAATTTATATTTTACAACCACTAGAGCCAGAGCTAGTTTTACTGAAGGAACTGGAGTAACAATTACAGACGGTGAAATTGCTATTGGTCAAGATGTATCTACAACAAGTAATGTAACATTTGGTAATATTTCTGGTAGTGCAATAAGTGGAACTACTGGAGCTTTTTCTAGCACATTAAGTGCTAATGGTGGCATAAACGGTTTAACCAACGCTAATGGCGGTATAAGTGGTAATAATTATGATATAACTGGAGTAAATCGACTTATTATAAATGATCCAGGAGAAGGAATTGTTTTTACAGGAACCACAACTTTATATTTATCTGTTATTGATGACACTGTTGATGATAAATTAAAATTAACAAACGCAACACAGCTTGATCTTAATTCAACTGCAAAAATAACAAACCTAGTTGATCCAACAAGTGCTCAAGATGCTGCGACAAAAAAATATGTTGATGACAATAGTAGTTCATCACAAACTTTAGCACAAACTTTAGCGTTAGGCAACACATCTGGATCAAATGATTTAATTATACAAGATAATGATGAACTTGTATTGGGTAGTTCAACAGATTTTAGAGCATATCATAATGAAACTAATACATTATTTAGAATAAATACTGGTGATTTAATATTTAATTCATTTGTTGATGATGGTGATATAAAATTTCAATTAGACAATGGAGCTGATCCATCTGCTTTAACAGAATATATGCGACTTGATGGCGGTTTAGTATCTACTGTTTTTTCTAAACCAACTATATATACCAATAACACTAAAGCAAATTTTGGTAGTAGCTCATTATTATCTATTGATTGCGATGGCACAAATGGTGAAATATTACAAAATACTGGTGATTTATATATTACAAATTCAGCAAATGATAAAAGTATTATATTTCGATCAGATAATGGTATTGGTGGAGTTACTGAATACTTTAAAATAGACGGCAATATTAACAGAAATGTTATAAGTGTAACCACACAGTTAAATGATAATGTACCAATGATATTTGGTAATGGAGCTGGGCGACCAAGTATAAAATATGATTCAACAGCTAGTCAATTATTTATTAATGGTGCTACAAATTTATTAAGCACAGTTAATTTTGCTGGATTAATAACTAGCACATATACTGGTACATCAGCTCATGTATTACAAAATTCAACAAGTAATGGCACAGTATTACAATTAAATTGTACTGGTGATAGTTCAAGTTTATATTTACAAGGTGATCATATATACGCAAGTGGTGTTTTAGTAATTGGTAACGCTAGCAGTGGTGCTAACTTGTATAGAGGTACAAAACATGATTTTGAAAGTGGCAACCTAAGAATTTTAACTGCTGACGGTACAGAGGGTGGTGGTTTACAGATATATTCAACAACACAACATCAATATCCACAAGTATATTCAGATGGTAACCGAGAAGCGATGTGGAATTACAAAAACGATAATGCAACATGGTACATTGGTTTAAGAACATCAACAGCACTTATTGGTGCAAATACTGGATTTGTATTTTACAATACAACAGCTGGTGATACTGTCGGTGGTTATACTACATCTGGCGACCATTATGCAAAATTATCATCAAGATCACCCACATTTTATGATTCTAATAATACTGGTTATTATGTTAATCCAGCTGGCGAAAGTAGATTGCATACTTTAAAAATTGATAATAATACTGATTCTAATAACCAACTTGTTTTTCAGAATACAAGTACAGTGGGTTATAGTGCTATAAGAGCAAGATACGGCACAGTCGAACAAAATACTATTCATATATTTGGTAGCACTTGGTCAAGTAGTGTGTTTCCAGGCAATTCAGCTGGCGCTATAAATCTTAGTGCTTTTAATGGCACAACATTTGGCACTTGGAGTTCGCCTGGAGCTTGGATTTATAACAATGGACAAGCTCAATTTAATGATAGTGTAAGATCACCTATATTTTATGATTCTGATGACACATCTTATTATTTAAATCCAGCTAGTGATAGTAATTTAAATGGTTTGCTTGTTGGTGGCAATAGAATATTTGCTCAGGGATTATCGCCTGGTAGTTGGTATGGTGATTTAGGTAGTAATGGATATACTCGAGAAGCTGGTTTGTCAATGACTGGTGGCTCTGAGTTTGTTGTTTTATCTAAAAATGGTCAAGGTTCTGTTTTAGTAGATGGTGCCTATTTAGCTTATGAAAGTGCTAACGGGTTTTTTGGCTCATTTAACTCTACTTATGGTAATTTAACTGGGATTCAAGCAACAGCGGCAAACACTTTAACTGTAAAACAATTAGATGGTGGAAGTGCAAATTTACAAGTAACTGGCAGTTTAGATATAAATGGGACAGAATCTGATATTGCTTTTGTTGGTGGTAATATGAGTTTTAAAGATGCTAATAGTTATATAAGAATTACAAAAACAAGTGCATCAGCTCAACTTGGTTTATTTAGAGCTGGTGATGGTGGTATGTACATAGGTGGTAGCTCGTCTGGTTTTACATTATACACAGCAAGTTTTGCAGTAAAGATGACAATAGATCAAAATGGTAATTCATCTTTTAGTGGTACAGGAAGTTTTGGTGGTACTGTGTCAGGAACAAAATTTATTGATTCCGATAATACTGGTTATTATCTTGATCCAGCTGGCACTACTAATATTAATACTTTAACAACTGGTGGTGTTACTACAATTAATAATAAATTAATAATTGGTAATGGTCAATACATTGAATCAGCTAATGGTAACGGCAAAATATTACTAAGTGGTAATTTACATATTGATTCATATAATGGAAATGACATTTATCTGAATTACTATTCAGGTAGAAGATTTAGGGTTTACAATGGTACAACTGAGAGATTTAGAGTAGATACAAATGGGATTACTACTGCTTATTATCAAATGAGATCACCAGTTTTTTACGATGAGGATAATACATCTTATTATTTAAATCCAGCTAGCACAACAACATCACTTTCAACTGCTGGTAAATTAGTTGTACAAGGTGGGCATAGTTCTGCAAGGGTGCATATAAACTATCAACATAGTGCCACAGATATATCAAATAGTGGTGCATTAACCAGTTGGGTTTCAGAGCCAGGAATAACTTATAATAGTGCTGGTATTGGTGGTAATATTAATGTAAATGGTCAATATTATGGTAGGGCGTATGATCATGGTTATGGTTGTTATGTAAGGTTTGATAAAAACAATGGTAATGTAGAGCATTGGTCAACAACTGCAACAGCTGGTAATTCTGGCGGTCAAGGCACTAGAAGATGGTACAATGATGTTTCTGGTAATTCTTATGCATCATCATCATCTAGGGCACCAACATTTTATGACAGTAATGATACTGCTTATTATGTAAATCCAAATAGTAAAAGTAATTTGTATAGTATTAAACTTAATGGTTTTCTAAGTGGTTCATCTGCTGGTTGTGCTGAGATAGGTAGAAACCACGCCTATGACACAATGGAGTTAAAGGGATATGGTGCTGAATTTATGATTGGCGCACAAAGCAATCATTTACATATTAATTATAGAAGTTGTAATAATGGTGCATCTAATCATACACCAACAAATTGGTTTTGGAGAGCTGGAAGTTCAACTAGCTGGTCGGAACATACTTTTGGAGTTGTTAATGCCGCATATTCAGTAAAAGCACCAATATTCTATGATTCAGTTGATACTAGTTATTATGTTGATCCAGCTGGCACAAGTAAATTAACCGATTTACTTATTCAAAATGGCACTAGTTCTAATAACAAAATTGATTTTACTGCTTCCGATACAAGTGGTTATAATGCATTAAGATTTAGGTATGGTACTGCTGAGCAAAATACAATTCACCTTTTTGGCTCAACATGGTCAAGTAACTTTGAGGGTGGATCGAGAGGAGCTATAAATCTAAGTGGTTATACTGGAGTTACTTTTGGAGCTTGGAATAATTTAGGTGCATGGATTTATAATAGTGGACAAGCTCAGTTTCAAAATAGCGTGAGGTCGCCTATATTTTACGATTCAAATAATACTAATTATTATTTAGATCCGCAATATACTAGTGTTTTAAATGCTTTAACTGTTGGTGGCAATAATGTTGTTGGTTTTAGTGGTTCATGGATGGGTGCTGGTTTTGCTGGATCAAGATTTGGTGGTTATACAGTCAATGGTGGTGAGTTAGCATTTTTGCGAGATAATCCTGTTGGTGGTAAGGTTTCTGTTCTAGTAGATGGTTCATTTTATGCTGGTGAAAATGGTGGTTTTTATTCATTATATTCTGGTAATAATTATTCAAATAGGCGAGGTTTTTATGCTAATTCAAGTGGAATTTGTGAGTTTAATGCAAGTGTAAAAGCTAATGGCAATATAACAGCAACAAGTGATGTGATTGCTTTTTCAGATAAAAAATTAAAAACTAATATTGAAACATTAGATGGTACTAAGGTTTTAAATATGAGAGGTGTTAGTTTTAATAAAATAGATACAAATAAAAAAGGTTCTGGTGTTATAGCACAAGAATTACAAAAAGTTGCACCAGAATTAGTTAGTGATAATGATGGTACTCTTGGAGTTGCTTATGGTAATTTAACTGGATATTTAATTGAAGCTATTAAAAACCAACAAAAACAAATAAATGAGTTAACTAATATAATAGATAAACTAAATAAATAATTAATATATTTGCAATATGAATATTACATACACATGGAAAATAAGTGGCATGAAAATGGCACCAGCACTAGATGGTTTAACTGATGTTATTACAAACATACAATTTGAGTATAAGGGAACAGATGCAGAATCTGGTTATTCAAGTTCGTTTATGGGTGCTATTCCAATAGGACAACCAAATCCTGATTCTTTTACACCATTAGCTGATTTAACAGAAGATGAGGTTATTGAGTGGGTTAAATCTGTTTATGATATGACACATCCTAATGAAGTAATTTTGAAAGAAATACAAAACAAAATTACACCAAAAGATAAAGAAGCACCAATGTCTTGGGCACCAGCACCTACACCACCTCCACCAGCAGAATAATTATAAATTATGGCTTGTCCAAATATTGCAAATGATGAAATTTCAATGCTTAAAACAGCTAGGGAAAGAACTGGAGCTGGCTATACATCAAATTTTTATATAGCACCACCAATTTATATGTCAGATATACAAAGATTATCTGGTGGTAATACAAGTGGCTCTGGTCGTAGCTATCCAGCAGTTTCATTAGCAAATCCAGTTAATAACCGACCAGATGGTCAAAATCCATTAGGAATGTCTGAATTTAGTTTATACGATCAAAACCCACCTAGAACTGCATTTATGTATAACTATAACAGTTCATCATATCAAAATGCTTGTCCAATAGCTATTGTGTTTGATACATATTATCATACTGATCCAAATAATCTAGTGCCTAGTTCTTTAAATGTTTATACAGCATATACAACTCAAACTGGTACAACTGTTGCTGCTGCTGGTTATTATGCTATATATACAACTAGTGGTCAACAAAGTGGCTCTTGGATGCAAGTTGGAAACAATGGATTAATAATTGCAACTGGAAGTTGTTAAAATAAATTACTACATTTGTATATAACTATAAATTTAATATAATGTCAAAAATTACAGAAGAACAATTAAAATCATTACAAGAAAGTCAAAGTAAAGTTAATCAAGTTGTGTCTAATATAGGTACAATATCTATTCAAAAAATTAACTTAGAAAAGTCAAAAGAACTACAGTTAGAAGAACTAAAAAAACTAGAAGAAGAACAATTAGGATTAAAGAAAGAGCTTGAGGAACAGTATGGTAAGATTTCAGTTAATTTAGAAGACGGTTCTTACGAAGAGATACCAGAAAAAGAATAATACTATGGGTTTTGCAGATTTGAAGATATACTTTCTTAATTCAGTAGCTTTTTTTATATCATTAACTGAAGTAGAAGTGTGGCTTAAAATTATACTTCTTATTTGCACGATAACTTATACTATTCAAAAGACAAAGAAATTATGAATGAATTGAGCGAGGATAGTAAATTTGAAATTAGTATTAAAACACTTATAGCAATAGGAGCAGGATTATCAGCTCTTATAGGTATGTGGTTTGCTTTACAGGCAGACATAGAAGAAGCTAAATTATTGCCAGAACCAGAAATTAGTAGAACTGAGTACGATTTAAAAGATCAGTTAATTAGAGAAACTATTATGAACACTGGTACTAAGGTAGAAGAAAACTCAAATGCCTTGAAGAAGATAGACGACAAGTTGTTTGAAATAATTAGTAAATGAAAAAAATATTATGTGCGATATGTGTATTGGTTGCGGCATCTGTATATAGTCAAGATGTAACTGTTTTGCAAATTAATGCAAAATGGAATGAAAGAAATAACTATGACTTGTCTAATATTACAGGAGCTGTAGTTAAGTTTAGCTATTTAAAAGATCAACCTAAAGATATACAAAAAAGTATAGTTGCTGTTCCTGTTATTGTTATTATGGATAAATCAGGTAGAGTTAGGATGCAGTATATTGCAGATATATCATTACAAATTAAAGTAGGCAATCTTGAAATACAAAACAATGTCGATAGGGTTAGCAAGCTATGAATTTAATAAGCAAACACATTACTTACAAAGAAGCTACTAGAAGTGTCACAGCTCTTCGCTTAGGTATAGAAAACGTGCCTAATGAGTATGAGCTACAAAATATGGAGTTAATTGCTGAGAAGGTGTTTGAACCGCTTAGAAGAGCAGTTAATGGTCCAATTAAAATTAATTCATTTTTTAGATGTGAAGAACTTAATAAAGCGATTGGTGGTAGCAGTAAAAGTCAACATTGTCAAGGTAGAGCTATTGATATTGACGATGTTTATGGTTATGTTTCTAATTCTTATATGTATTACTATATTAAAGATAATCTGGATTTTGACCAGCTTATTTGGGAGTTTGGTACAGACACTGAACCTGATTGGGTACATGTTAGTTATGTAGATGGTGACAGTAATAGAAAAAGATGCTTGTTAGCTTATAAAGAAAATGGTAAAACTAAATATAAAGATATAAGTCATGTCTGATAAAAAGAAGTTTAAAGAAACTACAGTTGGTAAATTATTATTTGGTGCAGCATCAATGATAAATCCTGCACTAGGTAAAGTATTATCTGGTGTAACTACACCACAAGAAGCTTTAGAAGAAATAGGTAAATCTAAAATATCTAATGACGATAAGATTAAGCTACAACAAATGATCTATGATCAACAAAATAAAGAAATGGAAGCTATAACTGCTAGATGGGAATCTGATAGTAATAGTGATTCTTGGTTAGCTAAAAATGTACGACCTATGGTTTTAGTATGGTGTATAGTTGTGTTTTCTTTAGCAGGTATATTAGATAGTATAGAAAGCATACCTTTTCATATAGGAGCTACATGGAATGATACATTTGAAAAAGTAATGATGGCGGTTGTGTTAGCATACTTTGGTGGTAGATCAAGTGAAAAAGTTATTGATATATTTAAGAAATAAATGAACAAACTAGATAACGGTAACCCACAACTTAACTCACTAAGAACTGAATTTAATAATAGGGTTATGAAGAAGATGATACTTGGTGGTGGAAAACGTGTTGCTTGGAACAGTACAAGACGACACAGAACCATATAGTTAATAAATAAATTCAATACCCTATGAATTTAATAGGGTTTTATATATATTTGTGAATTCAATAGGGTGCGATATACTGTTGATTTTCTTTGTTTTCAATGAAAGGGGTAACTAGATGTTGCTCCTTTTTTTTGTCTTTTGTCTTGCACATGACATTTATTATCAATATGTTTGTTGCATGGAAAACTTAACAAAGAAGTTGGTGAAAGTTCAAGGGAGTTTGAAAGCACCAAAAAATCAAAGAAACAATTTCGGTAATTACAATTATAGAAGTTGTGAAGACATCTTAGAAGCAGTTAAACCTTTACTTATGAAAGAAGGGTTGTTATTGACTATCTCTGATTCTATTGCTCCAGAACCTTTATTCGTTAATGCAGTTGCTGAAATTACTGATGGTAAAGACAAGATTACTGTCAGAGCACAAGCAGGTATTAACTTAAACAGGAAGGGAATGGATGTAGCTCAATGCTATGGAGCATCAAGTAGTTATGCTAGAAAGTACGCTTTAAACGGTTTATTTTTAATTGACGATAACAAAGATGCAGACGCTACTAATAATCACTCTAAAGTAGCTAAAAACGTCTCTACGACTGTATTAGAGCCATCTAAAGATTGGTTAGACGAAAAAGGAGACAAGTTTGATAAGGCAAAAGATGCCATAACAAAGAAAGGTTTTACTATAGCCGATATTAGAAAAAAATATAAAGTAAGTAAGAAAGTAGAAAAATTATTATTAACCTAAATTAAATTAAAATTATGAATGAAAAAAAGTATGTAGGAAGTGGTAAACAGCAAGGTAATTATGACCTAGTTAACTTTACTATTGCCGAAGAGAAAACAAAAGATGCATGGATCGAGTACAATGGTAAAAAGTATTTAAAACTTACTATTGGAAAGAAAAAAGAAGTAGATCAATATGGTAAAAGCCATAGTGTATGGATTGATGAGTATGTCCCAGATAGTGCAAAGCAACAAGAACCTGCTAAGCCACTACCTACCCCAGATTTACCATTTTAGTTATTAACATTCCCCTTAAGCTTAATTGTTTAGGGGGATTATTATCTTAAATTATGATACAAAGAAAAAACACAAAATACGTTAACATTAATTTAGCATTTATGAACACAAACTTAACAATATCGGAAGCTACAGTATTATCTTATATAGATTCATTAGCAATTAAAAAAGGTTATTGTTTTGCCTCAAATGAAAGTATTTGCATGGCATTAAATTTAAATGACAGAACCTTATACAGAATATTAAAGAACTTAGAAAACAAAGAATACATTACAAGGAAGACAAAAAGCTTAGGAAATGACGGCAAAGAACGTAAGATTTACGTTAATCCAAGTGTCAGGAGTGTCAGTTCTATGTAATACATAGTGTATTATATAAATAAATAATACATAGTGTATTATTATACATAGTGTATTATAACAATATACATTTAAAATTGAACTATGCAAGAAAACTTTGTAAAAATTGGAATCGTACCTAAAGGCAAATACTCACAACAGAAAGTAAAGTGCCCAAAATGTAGTCATACTCGCAAGAAAAAAGCTGACTGCTCACTGTCTATAAATGTTGATGATGGTTTATATCATTGTCATCACTGCGGTTGGAACGGTTCTGTAAACCCTAATAATACTATGCAAAATAAAACATATACTTTGCCAACTACAAATAACTTAAAAAAGATAAATTCTAAAGCTATTAAGTTTCTTAATGATAGAGGCATAACAAACGAAGTAATAGAAAACAATAAGATAACTTCTACAAAAGATGGTAAAAGTGTTGTATTTCCATACTTAAAACATAATGAACTTGTTAATTATAAAACAAGAGGCATTGATAATAAAACATTTACACAATCTAAAAACGGACAACCAACTATATTTAATTATGATAGGGTTTTAAGTCAAGATTTTGTAATACTATGTGAAGGTGAATTAGATTCATTAAGTTGGGAAGTTGCAGGTTTTACTTGGCACACTTCTGTAAACATGGGTGCACCAAACGTAAAAGATAAAAACTTAGACAAGAAACTAGAATGTATTACAAATTGCTATGAAGTGTTTGATAATGCAAAAGTAGTTTACTTATGTACTGATAATGATGAAAACGGTAGATACTTAGAAGAAGAACTTGTTAGAAGAATTGGTGCTGAAAAAATTAGATTAATTGATACAAATCCATTTAAAGATGCTAACGAAGTTTTACTTAATGAAGGTATAGAATCATTACAGCATAGATTTAAATATGCTAGAGTGCCTAAGGTTGAAGGTATATTTAGCGTAAATGATATTTATGATAGTATGCTAGATGGTTATAGAAACGGACAAGAAAGAGGTTCAACAACACATATTGAATGTATTGACAGAGCTTGGACTTGGAGAAACGGAGAAGTAAATATTTGGACAGGTTATCAAAATGAAGGTAAAAGTATGTTCTTAAATCAGCTATCAGTTCTAAAGGCATTTCATGAAGGATGGAAGTTTGCAGTGTTTAGTCCAGAGAATATGCCTATAAATGATTTTTTCCATGACTTAATAGAAACTTACATTGGCAAAAGTTCTGATCCTTATTATAAAGATAATTATATGAGTGAGGATGAATTTAAAATAGCTATGGAGTTTATGAAAAAACACTTTTTTATAATATATCCAAAAAAAAGTTATAAATTAGAGGACATCTTTGAGAGAGCTAAATTTTTAGTTAAGACAAAAGGTATTCGTTCATTGATTATTGATCCTTATAATACTGTACAACACAGGATGCAAAGAGGTGAAAGAGAAGATTTATATATTAGTAGATTCATGAGTGAACTAAAAAGGTTTGCCGTAGAAAATAAAATCTCTGTTCACTTAGTTGCACACCAAGTTACACCACAAAAAGACGATGGTGGTAGGTATAATAAACCTGATGTAAATAGAATAAAAGGTGGTGGTACATTTGCAGATAAAAGTGATAATGTTTTATTTGTATGGCGACCTAACAGAGCATTAGATTTTAGTAATACAGCAGTTGTATTCGGCAGTCAAAAGATAAAGAAACAAAAACTAGTAGGTTATCCTCAAGAAGTTGAAGGCATAACTTACAGTAGAAAATCGAACAGATATTATTTCAATATGGAAACACCCTTTGATATTGTAGATAATATAAGATGCGAATCAGAGCTAGAGTAGATGCTAACCAGAAAAAAATAGTTGCCCAATTAAGGGGGATAGGATGCTCTGTCCTCCATACTCACCAATTAGGAAAAGGTGCTCCTGATATTATTGTAGGTTATAACTTCAATAACTACTTAATAGAAATTAAAGACGGTTCTAAGCCAAAAGCACAACAAAAGTTAACACCAGACGAAGTTAGATTCCAATCTGAATGGAAAGGAAACTATTATGTTATAAATTCATTTGAACAACTTAGAGACATTGTATTTAAAGATGAGCTCTAATATACTTGAAATATTATCCAAGAGACATCTTGACTGGATTAAGATGGCAAAAAGCTTTAAACTAAACAATAATGATGCAAATGAGTTAGTTCAAGAGATGTATCTCAGAATGTATGATTACACTAAAGATGTAAATCGTATAATGTACAATGAAAAAGAAATTAATACATTTTATATTTATATCACATTAAGAAATTTATATTACAGTAAATGCAGTAGTTATAAAAAGAAAAAGATTACAGTGTTTTCAGATGTAGATGAAGAGAAATATAATTATATAATGAATAGTATAACTTTTAATGCAGATGAAATGAATACTAATTATAATAAAAAAGTAAATTTAGAAGCTTTGTATAACAAGATCGATGACATTATAGAGGATTGGTATTGGTACGACAAGAAGCTAACTAAGTTATATCTTAATACCAATATGAGTATGCGAGATATAAGTAAAGAAACTAAAATAAGTTTAAGTTCAATATTTAATACATTAACAAATGCAAAAGAAAAAATCAGAAAAGAAAGCAAAGAAGAGTACAAAAAGTATAAAAGCTAAAGGGTTAGGCGATACAGTCGAACAAGTGTTAGAAGCAACTGGCATAGCAAAAATAGCTAAGTGGGTGCTTGGTGAGGATTGTGGATGTGATAAGAGAAAACAAATCTTAAATGATTTATATCCTTATTATAAACCACAGTGTTTAACTGAGGATGAATTCACTTACTTAGATAAATATTATACTGATAATAAAAACGTTGTACAACCAGAAGTTCAAACGGATGTTCTTAAAATATACAATAGAGTATTTCATCAAAAGGCAAGTTTAACAAGTTGTTCATCATGCTACAAGAAAACAGTACACGACAAGTTAAAGAACGTTTATAAAGAATATAAAAAATAATACTATGCCATTTTTAAAACCAAAGAAATATGAAGAGAAGGCAAACTTCTTAGCAAGGTTCATGAACAATGCAAAAATGATCTTAGAGTACCCAGATACTAAACAAAGGTATGCAGTTGGTTTAGATGTTTGGAAAAAGAATTTCATGTAATAGTTGCATATATAAGTTCTTTTATTAACTTTGTGTTGAAAACAAAGAAATATGAGAACATTATTTTACACATTACTTTTATGCACATTACTAAGTTGTGAGGACAACTGCGATCTAAGTAGCTATCCTTCAGCACCTTACAACGAACCTTACCATGTTGACTACGGAGACAACACTGTTAGATATGTTTATCTATGCAGGGCTGG
>Ga0206677_10002625_pt1 | contig 15601 bp, 16 predicted proteins | sample M130m12015metaG_FD_155475 | JGI IMG/M metagenome (GOLD analysis project Ga0206677, IMG submission 155475) | Ammonia-oxidizing marine archaeal communities from Monterey Bay, California, United States - M1 30m 12015 | ecosystem: Environmental > Aquatic > Marine > Intertidal zone | place: USA...
AATCTCACTGGTTTTAAACAAAAAAACCCGCTTGAGTTTCAAACGGGTTTCTATATCATGTACATCTACATCATTAGCACTCGCTCGAGTCTATTAAATGATGATGATGTGTCTTGTTTAATTGCATTGATGCAAATATATTATTTTTATTTAAATCAAATAATGGTTTCTTGAAAATAAAAAGCAATTCGTTTTTTCATTAGATATTACTATTTTTTATAAATTAAGAATTCCAAAATCTTACATGAACATGAAATACAACTACTCGTTTTTTGTGCTAATTCCTCTATTTTCTTTAGCACAATTTAATTTATACAGCGATTTTTATATCGCTCCAGACACTGAACTTCACATCACAGCACCCATTACGACCTTTACGAGTGGGAATTTTCTTACCCACCACGGTCCAGACGGAGGTGTTGTTTCCTTTGCTTCCACCAGCGGTTGGCAAGCTGCTGACCACAACGCCCATATTGATGGAAATGTCAAGGTCTATAATCCCACAACATTTGCCCTCCCTACTGGACATGAAGCTGTTTTTCAGCCACTCGCTATTAGAGAGGCCAGTGGTGTTTCGTTTATCAATATCGATTACCGCCACCAGTCTCATTATAACCTTACGCCTAGTTCAGGGATACTCAAAATTCATCCTGCACACTATTGGAATATCAATCAGGCAACAGGATCAGCGAAAGTAGAATTGACTTGGAACGCCTTTAGCAATTTAGACACTTTTCTAGAAGGCCTTAGTTTGGATGATTTGTCAATAGTAGGATATGCAAATAATGCCTGGGTACTATTACCTTCTAGTTTGTCTAATGCTCAAGCCAATAGTCTTAGTTCTGGAGCAATAGTGAGCAATGCGTCCATAAACTTGTCTAGCTATGACGCATTAGCCTTGTCTGTAAAAGGTATTGCAGGTCCTGACGGAACCTTAGCAGACATGCCCCTTGTAGAGGAAGGAATCTCTCCCAATGGAGATGGAGATAATGACACATGGATGATTCAAGGCATTGAAAACTTCCCTAAGGCAAGAGTTTCCGTATACAACTCTCTTGGAGATGATGTGTTCACCGCTCTTAATGGATACAACAATGACTGGAGAGGAGATTTTAATAACAGCGGAGACCCGCTCCCTTCGGGACCCTATTTCTACACCATAGATTTAGACGCCGATGGAGAAATTGACCAGCATGGTTGGTTGTATATACAGAATTGAAAGTCACAGAGCTTGTCACTCTGAACTTGTTTTAGAGTTAGCATTACAAAAATAATTAAAGTCTATATAAAGAGCCTACTTATGAAAAACACAAACTCAAATCACTTTTGTCTTTTGAATTTGTAAAAAGGAACTACCCTATTATTTAACTTATAATAAATTCAATTACTCAAGACCTACACCCCACATTACTTCAAATAAACTGTTGGTTTTGTTCCTAAACAGCCTATGAAATCATTCGATTCACCACCGCTGAAAGCTTTGGTCAAACGACTTTGGGGATTTACAATACTTCTGCAACTGGAAGCTCAACGGGTATAATTGATACCGACCGCTTACTGGTCGTAGGAAACGGAACGGGAACTACTGATTTTCAACGCTCCGATGCCTTAGTAATGCTTAAAAATGGGAACACCGAATTAAACGGAAATTTCACGGTAGATGGAAGTATTTCGCAAACAGGGACAGGAGTATTGCATGCCGACTATGTCTTTGAGAGTTATTATGATGGCGTTTCTGAATACAATAAAAACTATTCATTGCCAAGCCTAGAAGCGGTTGAAGTTTTTGTGAGAAAAAACAAACACTTACCAGGCGTGCAAAGTCGCGCCGATATTACGGAAAAGGGTAATTGGGATGTCACCGAAAATGTGCGTACCAACCTAGAAAAAGTAGAAGAATTGTATTTGCATACCATTGAACAGCAAAAGCAAATTGAAGCGCAACAAAAGGAGATTAATACTTTAAAAGCCATGCTTAATACGCTACTAAAAAAAATGGAATAAGCTTGAGTAACTCAACCACGTTTTTTAATTAAGGTTCTTTTCACCGCCTCAGTTTATTTATTGGGGCGGTTTTTTGTTTTTAACTAGCCAGAGACCCTGAACTTGTTTCAGCATCTCCCCTATCTTCAATGATGACAAGGAGTTAGTGTATAAAAAAAACCAAACCTTAGAAAAGGCCTGGTTTTAATACATTGAAATAACGAAAACGTTATGCTTATAAAATCATGGGTTACTGATTCCCTAAAATTATAGGCAATCCGTTCTTCCCACTTCCGATAACAATCACTTTAGAGTTAGGAGATTCAGACAACTTAATTGTTGCTTCAATTCCTTTTTCTTGAAGAATTTTATCTGTTAAAGAGGCACTTAAAATACGGTTGGCGGTAGCCTTTCCTTCTGCATCAATACGCTGACGTTCTGCTTCTTGTGTAGCTTTTTCAATTCTAAATTCATACTCCAACGCTTCTTGTTCTTGGTTCAATTTACGTTCAATGGCCTCGCGAATTGCGATTGGCAGTGTTACGTCACGAACCAAAACAGCGTTAAGTTGAACATACTGACCTTCTACTACTTTCTTGGTTTCCTCGTAGATTTCATTTTGGATTGCATCACGCTTGGTAGAATACAACTGTTCTGGAGTATAACGTCCCACCACACTTCTTGCTACTGCTCTAATTTGAGGAATGATAATGATGTTTAGGTAATTTTCTCCTTTTGTTTTGTGAAGTAAACCCAGTTGTTCGATCGTTGGTTGATATAACACAGAGATATCTAGCGATATTTCAAGTCCATTGGAGGACAGTACCTGCATTTTGCTTTCAAAAACTTCTTGTTGCTTCACGTTGTAGATATACACCTTATTCCATGGCGCAATGATGTGAAATCCTTCGCCCAATGGTGGTTCATCGGTAACCACCCCTCCACCGAAGGTTTTAAATAATACTCCTGCTTCTCCATAACCAATGTTAATGGATGATTTAGAAATAAAAATAAGTAATACGACTACCAATAAAATAATAGGTAATCCAATTTTGGGTAATTTTTGCATAATTTGTTTTTTTAGGTTAACATTCCTCCATCTACATGAAGCACTTGTCCAGTAATATAACTGGATAAATCAGAAGCCAAAAACACACAGGCATTGGCTACATCTTCAGCTTGTCCTCCTCTTTTCAGTGGGATTCCTTCTCTCCATCCTTGGACTACTTCCTCAGAGAGCTTGGCTGTCATTTCAGTTTCTATAAAACCAGGGGCAATTACATTGGAACGGATGTTTCGTGAACCTAATTCCAAAGCCACTGATTTTGAAAATCCAATTATTCCTGCCTTAGAGGCTGCATAATTGGATTGTCCGGCATTTCCTTTTACTCCTACAACAGAACTCATGTGAATGAGTGCCCCATGGCGTTGTTTTAAAAAGGTACGTTGTACTGCTTTAGTCATATTAAAAATGGATTTGAGATTGACCTCGATTACTTGATCAAAATCTTCCTCACTCATTCGCATTAAAAGATTGTCCTTAGTAATCCCGGCGTTATTGATCAAGATATCTAAACTTCCAAAATCAGCAAGTACATCTTCAACCAATTTTTGAGCTTGCTCAAAATTAGCTGCATTACTTTGGTATCCTTTAATTTTAACTTCTGTAGTTACAAGTTCAGCCACTAAAGCATCGGCAGCTTCTTTATTGCTACTGTAGGTAAAAGCAACATTACATCCTTGTGCTACAAATATTTTGGCTATGCCTCTCCCGATTCCCCTACTGGCTCCGGTAATAATGGCGGTTTTTCCTGTGAGTAATTTCATCATTTTAAGCTAATACTTCTGCGACTTTTGCTCCAATTTGAGCTGGAGAATCTACAACATGGATTCCACATTCGCGCATAATTCGTTTTTTGGCTTCAGCAGTATCTTCACTTCCTCCTACTATGGCTCCTGCATGGCCCATTGTTCTTCCTTTGGGGGCTGTTTCTCCAGCGATAAAGCCAATTACAGGTTTCTTATTTCCCGTAGCTTTAATCCATTGTGCAGCATCGGCCTCCAATTGGCCTCCAATTTCTCCGATCATCACTACGCAATCTGTGTCAGGGTCATTCATAAAGAGTTCTACAGCATCTTTAGTGGTCGTTCCAATAATGGGGTCCCCACCAATTCCAATGGCTGTTGATATCCCTAAACCTTGAGCTACTACTTGATCGGAAGCTTCATAGGTTAAGGTACCCGATTTAGAAACAATTCCTACTTTTCCTTTTTTGAATACAAAACCAGGCATGATTCCCACTTTTGCTTCTTCTGGAGTGATGACTCCAGGGCAGTTAGGACCAATTAAAGTTGCCCCTTGACTTTTTACATAAGCATACGCTTTTGTCATATCGTTTACTGGAATTCCTTCCGTAATGGTAATAATTACTTTAATTCCTGCTTCAGTAGCCTCCATGATGGCGTCTGCTGCAAAAGCGGGCGGAACAAAAATGATGGTCGTATCGGCAGCGGCTTCTTTTACCGCTTCTGCAACACTGTTAAAAACGGGTTTGTCAAGATGCGTTTGTCCACCTTTTCCGGGTGTTACCCCCCCTACAATATTAGTTCCGTACTCAATCATTTGGGTAGCGTGAAATGTTCCTTCACTTCCCGTAAAACCTTGTACAATTATTTTAGAATTCTTGTTTACAAGTACACTCATGTTTTGTTTTATTTAATTCAATTTAGTATTTACTTTTATTCTTTTACTCTCTCTATGTAACTCCCCTTCTCTGTTTCTACTTTAATTTTATCTCCTTCATTTATAAATAAGGGAACATTGATTGTAGCACCAGTTTCTACAGTTGCAGGCTTAGTCGCATTGGTTGCTGTATTGCCTTTCACTCCTGGTTCTGTATGGGTTACCTCCAATACAACACTGGCTGGCATGTCTGCAGACAAGGGCATTCCATCCTCTGTATTGATTGAAATTGAAACCATCTCTCCTTCTTTCATGAGCTCAGGAGCGTCCAATACTGATTTTTCTACTGCAATTTGATTGTAGTCATCTGTATTCATAAAATTATATTGATCTCCTTCACTGTATAGAAATTGATATTTTTGTGTTTCCACACGAATATCTTCAATCTTATGTCCTGCAGAAAAGGTGTTGTCTAATACTTTTCCTGAAGTAACACTTTTCAGTTTTGTTCTAACAAAAGCTGGGCCTTTCCCAGGTTTTACATGCAAGAATTCAATGATTTTATAAATATCATTATTGTATTTAATACATAATCCTTTTCTTATATCTGATGTAGATGCCATAGTCTTAAATTTAGTTTTCTATAAATAACCTTTCATTAACCCACGCTTGGAATTGTTTATGAACTGTAAAATCTTATCGCGCTCAGGGGTAGCCATTATTTCGGCTTCAATTATACGAATGGCTTGTGAAATATTGTTTTTTTGTTGGAAAAGAATTCGGTAAATCGACTGGATTTCTTGAATTTTTTCGGCCTCAAATCCTTTTCTTCTCAGTCCAATAGAGTTAATTCCCATGTATGATATGGGCTCACGCGCTGCTTTAACATAAGGAGGAACGTCCTTACGTACCAGTGATCCTCCGGAGATAAACGCAAAATCTCCGATAGTACAAAACTGATGCACTGCAGCTAAACCTGCCAAAATTACATGATTGCCAATTTCAATATGCCCTGCAAGAGTACTGTTGTTTGAAAAAACACAATAGTCACCTACGCTACAATCATGAGCAATATGTGAATAAGCCATAATAAGGCAATTTTTTCCAATCTTGGTAATCCCTTTACTTGCAGTACCTCTATTGATAGTAACACATTCACGGATGGTAGTATTGTCACCAATTACAGCCAAAGAGTCTTCCCCATCAAATTTTAAATCTTGTGGTACTCCACTGATTACAGCACCGGGGAAAATCTTACAGTTCTTTCCGATGCGCGCACCAGACATAATTGTAACATTGGATCCAATCCACGAGCCTTCACCAATTTCAACATTCTTATGGATGGTACTAAAAGGCTCAACAATTACGTTGTCTGCAACTTTAGCATCAGTATGAATGTAGGAAAGTGGTTGTATCATGTTATTTTTTTATGATTCTCTTCTAGAAATTTGCGCCATCATGTCACCCTCACTTACCAATTGGTTGTTGACAAAGGCATGTGCTCTCATATTGCAAATACCACGCCGAATCGGAGTGATCAATTCTAGTTTAAAAATCAAAGTATCCCCAGGGTATACAGGGCGCTTGAATTTTACATTATCAATTTTCATGAAGAAGGTCAAATAATTTTCAGGATCAGGGACTGTATTAAGCACCAATACTCCTCCAGCTTGAGCCATAGCTTCTATCTGTAAAACTCCTGGCATTACTGGAGCTCCAGGGAAATGTCCTTGGAAGAATGACTCGTTCATCGTTACATTTTTCAGTGCAACCACATGAGAGTCAGATAACTCAAGAATTTTATCTACCAATAAAAAAGGAGGTCTGTGAGGAAGCATATTCATGATTTGATTAATATCCATTGCTGGGGGAATATTCAAATCAACTACAGGTGCATTAGATTTTCTATTGGCTCGTATTAGAGATGCTATATGCTTCGCAAAATCCGTATTAATTTTATGTCCTGGCTTAGTGGCAATCATTCTCCCTTGAATAGGCATGCCCACCAAAGCCAAATCTCCAATAACATCCAAAAGCTTATGTCTAGCAGCCTCATTAGGATGGTGTAAGGTTAAATTGTCCAGTATGCCATTGGGTTTTACTGAGATTTCATCTTTGTTAAATGCCGCTTTGAGGCGATCCATATTACTCTCGTCAAGCGGTTTATCAACGTAAACTATCGCATTATTCAGGTCACCTCCCTTGATGAGTCCGTGCTCCAATAGCATTTCTAATTCATGCAAGAAACTGAAGGTTCTTGAAGATGCTATTTCTGATCCAAATTCTTCTATTTTGTGTAAGGTTGCATTTTGAGTGCCTAGTACTTTTGTTTCAAAATCAATCATTACTGTAAAAGAAGGTTCCTCAGCGGGAATTAACATAATTTCACTCCCTGAAGACTCATCAATATGATGAATAATCTCGGTGACTACAAACACCTCTTGAAGCGCATCTTGCTCCTCTACTCCTACTTTTTCAATAGCTTCAACAAACATTTTGGAAGAGCCATCCATGATTGGGAGTTCGGATCCATTAAGTTCGATATAGCAGTTATTGATAGAACACCCCACAAGGGCTGCGAGCAAATGTTCTGTGGTTTGAATTTCTTGTTCTCCTTTGACAAGGGTTGTACTTCTGTCTGTTTTGCTTACAAAATTCGATAGGGCAGGTATTTCTTCTACAGGATCTAAATCCATTCTACGAAAAACAAAACCTGTATTTTCAGGTGCGGGTTTAAGATCAAGCTGAATTTCTTTACCTGAATGCAAGCCGATTCCATTCAAACGAACCTCTTTGGCCAGGGTCTTTTGCGGTGTAGTTTGTTTTATCATGGGTTAAATTTTTTTTCTAGAGCTCTAAGTCGAGCTTCAATTTTTGGGAATTGTTTAAATAAAGCATAGGATTTATAATAAGAGCGATACTCCATTGCTGGAGTTCCTTGATAATCTCCAGCGTTAGGAATACTTTTTGTCACACCCGTTTGGCCTTGGATTTGTACTCGATCACCTATGGTAATATGTCCAGCAAATCCTACTTGCCCTCCAATTACACAATGAGAACCTATTTTAGTTGATCCAGAAATTCCAGTTTGAGCGGCAATTACTGTATGTGCGCCAATTTCAACATTGTGAGCTACTTGTACCATATTATCAAGTTTCACTCCTGTAGCTATGTGGGTTGCCCCTAAAGTTGCCCGATCAATGGTTACATTGGCTCCCAATTCTACATTATCCTCAATCACCACCTTTCCAAGTTGCGGAATTTTCATGTAAGTTCCAGATGCTTGTGGAGCAAAACCAAATCCATCTGAACCAATTACAACACCACTATGAAAAATGCAATTTGCACCAATTGTACTGTCGTCTAAAAGGGTCACATTTGGATTCAGTTTAGTGTTTTTTCCAATAAAGACTTGGTCACCGACAAAACAATTAGAATGAATTTGTACTCCTGCTTCAAGAGTACAAGCACCTAAAGTGACGTTAGGACCTACATAGACATTGGGAGCTAATTTCGCCTGAGGGCTAATAATTGCAGATTTATCAATTCCGTTGAAGGTTTTTTGTTGTGACTTGGCTTCCTCCATTAGCAAAGAGGTAAAAGCGAGGTAAGGATCCTCTACTCGAATTAATGCAGTTTGAACCTTAGACTCTAAAACAAACTCCTTCTGAATCAAGACTGCAGAAGCCTTTGTAGTGTATAAATGAGGCGCGTATTTTTTATGGGATAAAAAACTTAGTGAACCCAATTGTGCCGATTCAATTTTAGAAAGTTGATTGACCTTTAGACCAGTCTCACCTTCGATTGAGCCGTTGAACTTTGCAGCTATCTCTTCAAGGGATAAATTCATGGGGCAAAAATAGGGATTTATAAGGAACTATTTGCTTTTGGGATAGCACAAATAATATTTATGAATGGGCTTGGAAAACTGCTCAAAATCTAAATAATCTATTGCTTTTGCGATAGAGTTGACAGCACCTGATTTTTCTTTCAGCAAAATTTGGGCTTGATCAGAAACAAAAGTTTGATTTGAAACACTTCCTGAAAAAACGAAATAATCTAAAACAGCATCATTATAAACTACAGGGTCTACACGCTGCTTTTTCTTTAATACATCCGAGGTTTCAAAAGGAATGGACTGTAACTTAACTTTTGGTAAGCTTCTGTTTATAAGTTGACTAGACAGTTTTCTTAAAACAATATCTTCATGATTCATCCAACTTTTTAAAAGGAATACAATATCGGAATCATCTATTGCAAGATACTCTGTTAGCGCTTTTTTTTCTAAGATTGACTCTTTAGTCATTCCATAAAAAGGATAAAGTGGATGAGTCTCCGTTAGGGTTTCTGTCCCGTTTTCAACTAGAGTCCTGAAACGAGACAACACCTTGACCAAAATCAATTCTGCCACCAAACTCGTTTTGTGAAGATAAACTTGCCAATACATTAACCGTCGCGCCAAGAGAAATTTTTCAAGTGAATGAACTCCCTTGCTTTCAAACACTAACTCTTCATTTTCAACGTTCATCATTGCTACAATTCGGTCAGTGTTGATGTTTCCCTCAGTTACACCCGTATAAAAACTGTCTCTTTTTAAATAATCTAAGCGGTCAACATCAACTTGGCCAGAGACCAATTGATGCATGAATTTCCTGTGGTATTCATTCCTAAAAATTTGTAGTGCTAAATCCAGAGCTCCCTTGAATTGTTCATTCAATAACTCCATGACACGAATAGAAATTTCCTCATGATGCACCCCAGGAAGAAGTGCTTTTTCTGTGGCATGAGAAAAAGGTCCATGTCCCACATCGTGTAATAAAATAGCAGCGAGCATTGCCTCCTTTTCTTTCTCACTTATTTGAACTCCTTTGCCACTAAGAACCGTAATGGCATTTTGCATGATATGCATTGCGCCAATAGCGTGTTCAAAACGGGTGTGATGTGCCCCAGGATAAACCAAACTTGACAAGCCCATTTGAGAAATTCGTCTTAGACGTTGAAAATAAGGATGGTTTATAAGTTGTAATATCAAATCTGATCGAATGGCAATAAAACCATAAATTGGGTCGTTAAATAAAGGGTTCTTGCTTCGCACGGTTTGAATCAAATTTTTTACAAAGATAACAAATGGAACGGATCAAAATTTTATGGGTGGATGATGAGATTGAAATGCTCAAGCCTCATATTCTTTTCCTTGAGGGTCGAGGCTATACCACAACTGGGTGCAACAATGGACAAGACGCCCTTGATATGATAGAAGCCCATTCCTACGATGTGATCCTTTTAGATGAAAACATGCCTGGCTTAAATGGTTTGGAAACCCTAGTTGAAATTAAAAACAAAAAGCCCAATATTCCTGTGGTCATGATCACAAAAAATGAGGAGGAACAAATCATGGAAGATGCTATAGGTTCCAAAATCTCTGACTACCTTATTAAGCCTGTAAACCCAAATCAAATCCTACTTTCACTCAAAAAATTACTCAATCAAAAAAATCTTGTTGCAGAAAAAACAACACAGAGCTATCAACAGGAATTTGGGAAAATAGCGCAGTCCCTTATGGATTTAAATACTTATGAAGATTGGATTGCGTATTTCAAAAAGCTGATGTATTGGGAACTTGAATTGGAAAGTCTGGAAGACAGCAGTCTTTTTGTAATTTTTGAAACCCAAATGAAAGAAGCCAACACGCAATTTGCAAAGTTTATTACGAAAAATTACCCTAAATGGATGCAAGGCGAAAGCGCGCCAGTACTTTCCCATACGGTCTTTGATAAATATGTTGTTCCAGAACTCCAAGAGCACCAACCTACTCTTTTGGTTTTAATCGATAATCTCAGATACGACCAGTGGAAAACAATTGCCCCCGAATTGAGAACTCTTTTTACCCTGGAAGAAGAACAAACCTATTTTAGCATTTTGCCCACTGCAACACAATATGCTCGAAATGCTTTTTTTTCTGGATTAACGCCTTTAGAAATAGAACGGAGATTTCCACAATGGTGGAAAAATGATAGTGATGAAGGTGGGAAAAATGCATATGAAAAAGAGCTTTTAGAGGCGCATTGGAAACGTTTAAACCTTTCACGTCCTATCAGTTATCATAAAATTACTCAGCTACAGCAGAGTCAAAAACTGATTAAAAACTTACAAAACCATACTCATGAGGGTTTAACAACGGTGGTTTATAATTTTGTAGACATGATTTCACATGCCAAAACAGAGATGGAAGTCATTAAAGAATTAGCACCAGACAATAAAGCCTATCGTTCGATCACTCAAAGTTGGTTTAAAAACAGTCCATTGAAAGAAGTTCTTAAAAAAGCTGCTGCTCTAGGATTTAAGGTACTTCTTACTACAGATCACGGAACCATAAACGTGGGACATCCTTCCCAAGTGGTGGGTGATCGAGAAACAAGTCTAAACTTGAGATACAAAACAGGGAGAAGTTTGAGTTATGAGAGCAAAGAAGTTTTAGAATGCAAAGACCCTCATTCTTTTCAATTACCCGCAGTATCGATGAATAGTCCCTTTGTCTTCGCAAAAGGAGACTATTATTTTGTGTATAAAAACAACTACAATCATTTTGTCAATTTCTTTAAAAACACCTTTCAACATGGCGGTGTTTCTATGGAAGAAATGATCATTCCTTTTATTGTATTAAACCCACGTTAGTCATACCTTTACTGCATGGAAATTAGCTTTAATCGAGAAACCATATCCCGTGCAGTAGATCATATAATAGACCATAAAAAACATACCGTTATTCGTATTGACGGTGCTATGGGAGCAGGAAAAACAACACTTATTTCTGAAATATGCAAAAAAATGGGAGTACTAGAAGCAACCAGTAGTCCCACTTTCTCATTAGTAAACAACTACCAAGGGAAAAAGGAGCCTATTTATCATTTTGATTTTTATCGTTTAGAAAACCCAAATGAAGCCATAGATTTTGGAGTAGAGGAATATTTTGAATCAGGGCATCTTTGTTTGTTAGAATGGGCAGAAATTATTTCAGAACATCTCCCTCTATCCTATGATCATTACGAACTAAAATGGGTAAATGAAACAACACGAATTTTAAAACAAATCAAGTAATGAAAATTTTATATCGTTTGGGATATTATCTCGGTGGATTCTCTGTAGGATTGATCTTATTGGCGTTTATATTTAGCGGCAAAAAAACAAGTTGTAATTATTCTCCTTCTGCAAGAGTTAAAGATAATTTACTTCAAAAAGAGATTCGAATCCCCTCTGATTTGCAAAGTCAATTCCCGCAGTTGAACGACAGCATCATACGAGACTATATTGATCAAGGTGAAATAAATTTTTCCAAGAGTGATACTAAAAGAGATTCTTGTCGTCTTTATTACATTGAAATTGAATCTAAAACGTTGGAGGCTTTTGAAGTTACAAACTGTGCAAAAACAATAACATTGGTTTCTTTTAAGAAGCCATAGTTTTTCTTCGCTTGAGTTCTTTTTCAATTAAGCTTAATTCCCTAGGGGTTTGTCCACTTACAGAAGTATTCTCCTCAGCTCTTCGTATTAAATAAGGTATTACTTCATTAACAGGTCCAAATGGGAGGTATTTTACAACTCGATATCCCTCAGAGGCTAGATTGAATGAGATATGATCTGCCATACCTAATAATTGTGAAAACCATATGTTAGGATGATCCTTAGCCACTTTATTTTTTTCCATCCACTCCAAAACTCGGCTTACACTATATTCATTATGAGATCCTAAGAATAAGCTACAGTGACTCAAATGGTCAAGAATAAAATCTAATCCTGCATTAAAATTAAGATCGGTTTGTTCTTTAGACTCACAAATTGGAGAGGGAATTTCTAATTCCAATGCTCTTATGTTTTCTTTTTCAATATAGGCTCCCCTAACTAGTTTTACTCCAATTTTGAATCCTTTTTTAGTTGCTTTTTTGTGAAGATTTTTTAAATAGCTCAAGCGATCTTTTCGATACATTTGGAGCGTAGTATAAATTAAAGTAGTCTCTTTGTTATACTTTTCCATCAATGATTCTGCAATCTGATCAATCGCGTCTTGTAACCAAGATTCTTCAGCATCAATAAGTAAATGTGCTCCTAACGCTGTTGCTTTTTCACAACAAGTATTGATACGCTTTAATGTTCGTTGCCAAGTTTCCGCTTCTTTAGTTGTAAAAGAGACTTTTGCTCCTTTTTTTTCAAAAAGAGATATCGGCCCAAGCGCAGTAAGCTTAATAACAGTAAAAGGAAGTGAGGCCTTTTGTTTTGAAAAAATTAGAGTCTCCAGAGTATTCTCTAAACAAGTATCCATTCCCTGTTCTGACTTAGATTCCTCGGCAGCAAAAATAAGACAGGATTGAATTTTTGAAACTTCTAGTTTTTCAACTAGTTCCAGAGAGTCCTCCTTCGTTAAACCCGCACAAAATTGTGAAAAAACAGTGGCCTTAAATAGTGGAGCTACGGGTAACTTTAACTTTAACGCCATCCTTGTCAATCTACTTCCAAAAGACACAAGGGTTTGATTAGAAATCATTCTAAATAAATAATAGGCCTTGTAAAGTTCTTTATCAGATTTTAAATGATAGGCTTTTTGTGTGTTTTCGAAACGCATACACTTAGTAACTAAAGAAAATTAATTTTTATCTTCTAACATAGGAACAAATCTAAAAACCCCAAATTCTTGTTTATCAAAAGTTGTTTTAGAGGTACGGATATAGCGCGTCATTATTTGCTCTTTTTCACCCAAAGGTATCACTAATTTTCCTCCAACTGCCATCTGATTTAATAATGCTTTAGGTACTGCTGGAGCTCCAGCAGTGACCAGAATTCGGTCAAATGGAGCTTCCGTAGGAAGGCCTTTATAACCATCCCCAAAAACCTGCTTCTTTGTTCGGTATCCCAATTGCGCGAAAAGACGCTGGGTTTGTTTAAAGAGCGCATGTTGTCTTTCAATTGTATACACCTGAGAAGTGAGTCCAAGTAAAACTGCTGTCTGATAGCCAGAACCTGTACCTATTTCAAGAATTTTATGTCCCTCCGTTACCCCCAATAATTCTGACTGAAAAGCAACAGTGTAAGGCTGGGAGATAGTTTGCTCAGCAGCAATAGGATAAGCGTTGTCTTCATAAGCAAAGTTGATTAAACTTGGATCCATAAAAAAGTGCCTCGGTACCTCTAACATTACATTCAAAACCTCTTCAGATTGAATCCCTTTTGCTCTTAGAGTCTCTATTAATTGCCTTCTTAAACCTTGATGCTTTGTTGTTTCGTTCATTACCGACAAAAATAGTGCTGTTTTCCTAAAATTTGACATTTAGATTGTATTTTTGAAACAAATCACATTAGAAAATGTTTAAGATAGGAATTCTGGGTGCAGGACATTTAGGAAAAATTCATTTACGTATTGCTGCAGCTTCAAAGCATTATGAATTGGTGGGTTTTTATGATCCAGATCCCAATACTGTTTCTGCAATTATTACTGACACTGAGTACACTGTTTTTGAAAGCCCAGAAGCACTTATCGAAGCCTGTGATGTCATTGATATCGTCACACCTACCCTTTCTCATTTTGAAATGGCTTCTTTAGCTATCAATGCTAAAAAACATGTTTTTATAGAAAAACCATTGGCCAAAACAGACGAAGAAGCCACTGCCCTAGTCACTCTAGCAAAATCAAAAGGTGTATTAGGTCAAGTGGGGCATGTAGAGCGTTTCAATCCTGCCTTCCAATCTATTTTGGGTTCCATAACTTCTCCCCTGTTTATAGAAACACACCGTTTGGCAGAATTTAATCCAAGAGGAACTGATGTATCGGTTGTTTTGGATCTTATGATTCATGATATAGATATTGTACTCAGCGTTGTTGACTCTCCTGTAAAGCGAATAGACGCTTCTGGAGTTGCTGTCATCAGTGAAACTCCTGACATCAGCAATGCAAGAATTGAATTTGAAAACGGCTGTGTTGCCAATTTAACCGCCAGTAGGATTTCACTTAAGAAAATGAGAAAGACACGCTTTTTTCAAAAAAATGCCTATATCGCAGTGGACTTTTTAAATAAAAAAGTAGAAGTTGTTAAAATAAAAGATGCTCCAAAAAATACAGACGATTTAGCACTACTTCTCACAAATGCAGAGGGACAGCAGAAGCAAATTTATTTTGAAAATCCTCAAATAAATGATTCTAACGCAATACAAGAAGAATTAGAATATTTTGCCGAATGTATTCAGCAAAATAAAAAACCGCTTGTTTCACTTCATGACGGCGCAAAAGCTTTAGAAGTAGCACATCAAATCATTGCTTGTATTGGATAGATTTTTAGTTTAATCTGTAAGCTGCCACCTCTCGTTTCAAACAGTACATTACTTTCATAAACTTATGGAATCAAAGGTGTAAAAGATCAATTAAAGCTATTGATAATTTCACCATATATTCCCTTAAAAATACCAACTAAAACGACGCTTTTCCTTCTTGTGTATAATTAAAAAATCCTACTAAAAAATAATATTGAAAGTGTATCTTTGCGCTGTATGAAAATTGCCAAGAATATCATTGAATTAAAGAATTCACTATCTGAGACAGTGACACTAATTGCGGTTTCTAAAACAAAACCACAGTCTGACTTGATTGAAGCATATAAAGCGGGACAACGAGACTTTGGTGAAAATAAAATTCAAGAAATGTCAGAAAAATGGGACCACCTCCCTAAAGATATTCACTGGCATATGATTGGTCATGTTCAAACCAATAAAGTCAAATATATGGCACCGTTTGTTCATTTAATTCATGCGGTGGACAGCTTGAAATTACTAAAGGAAATTCAAAAACAAGCGTTAAAAAACAAGCGTACTATTGGTTGTTTAATTCAAATTAGAATTGCGCAAGAAGAAACTAAATTTGGTCTTCCTGCTGAAGAACTCTCAAGTTTAGTTG
>Ga0206677_10002627_pt1 | contig 15598 bp, 8 predicted proteins | sample M130m12015metaG_FD_155475 | JGI IMG/M metagenome (GOLD analysis project Ga0206677, IMG submission 155475) | Ammonia-oxidizing marine archaeal communities from Monterey Bay, California, United States - M1 30m 12015 | ecosystem: Environmental > Aquatic > Marine > Intertidal zone | place: USA...
AGCTATTAGAGCAGGTAACATTTGATTTAAAAGCCATGTGCTAACTGCCGCTAAAATAATTGATGGTACCGCGATGCCGATAAGCGTGAGAATTGTTATGGCTACAGTTTCTCTGACAATTAATTTTCCCATGAACAGAGAAGGAGAAATGGTTATGGCCCCAAACATGAGCATCACCCAGATGATAAAGTCAGGATTAAATGGAACATCAAATACCACAAGGGCCAATACGAATTGCGCTACAAAAACGACATATCTGAACATTGAAAGGCATATCAGGGTACGTCTGAGGTCTCTTGACACTACAACGCCACTAATTTGCTTAATGAATCGAAAAGGAAGTTTTTCAATTATGGAATCTCCATAAAAATAGAGGAGATATAGACTTAAATTGGCAAGCATTAAAAGTAAATGATAGAATAAATGAATAGAGCTAGAATAAATCATTTGAAATGCAACGAGTCCCATTGAAATACTCATGATAAATTGTGCTCCATTAGAAGCAATAGTATTTACGATGATTTTCTTTCGACTTGATTTTGGAAAATAGAGCATACGACCAATAAAATTTCCAGCATAGGCAGGAGTAATGATTCCCGATACAATTCCTGATAGAAAAGAATGTACCTTATGTTTTTGATCAACAGTTTCATTTCGAAGAATGACATTCCATTTTTGCCATTCAATAAAAAGATTTAAAGGCATTAAGAAAATTAAAAACACGAGTGCATCATAGTGAATTGTAGATGTAAAAGATATGCCGTTGGGTAAATCGGAAAGTCTACTATTGAGGTAATAAACGAGCAAGCCCAAAACACCTAATTTTAACATTAGGAATGAAATCGAATGAAATTGTTTAGATTTAATCACTAAAACCAAATTGAGTGTCTGAAGATAAGATAATTCTTGGAATTGACCCGGGTACCACCGTTATGGGATATGGGTTAATTCACATAAAAAAGAAAGAAATTTCTATGTTGAATTTTGGAATCATTCAGCTTAAAAAAATTGAAACTCACCCTGACAAGCTCAAGCGTATTTTGGAGCGATTAAATGGATTGATATTAGAATTCAAACCAGATGAAATGGCGATTGAAGCGCCTTTTTTCGGTAAAAACGTACAGTCTATGCTTAAACTCGGACGGGCGCAAGGAGTGGCTATTGCAGCAAGTCTGAATCACAATGTTCCCTATGAGGAATATTCTCCAAGACGTATAAAGCAGGCCATTACAGGTTCGGGGCGTGCATCAAAAGAGCAAGTTGCGGCCATGCTTCAAAGTATTTTGAAATTTGAAGAAATGCCAAAATATCTTGATGCTACGGATGGATTAGCAGTTGCTTTGTGTCATCATTATTCTAAGGGGAGAGGAGAAAATAACAAGAACAAATCAGGATCATGGAAGGGGTTTCTAAATTCAAATCCAGATAGACTAAAATAGCAAGATTGATAGAAGTATATACAGATGGTAGTTCAAGAGGTAATCCAGGGCCTGGGGGATATGGAATAGTGCTTTCGTACAACACCAAAGAAAAAGAAATCTCTGAAGGGTTTAGAAAAACCACCAATAATCGAATGGAGCTCATGGCCGTGATTGTTGCGTTAGAATCTTTAAAGACAAATAAGATTCCAGTAAAGGTTTATTCTGATTCAAAATATGTTATTGATTCAATTACCAAAGGATGGCTAAAATCATGGATCAAAAAAGGATTTAAGGGAAAGAAAAACAAGGATTTGTGGATGCGTTATGATAAAGTTTCCACGGATTTTAATATTACATTTCAATGGGTAAAAGGGCATGCGGGCAATATAAAAAATGAAAGGTGTGACGTTTTGGCCGTCCAGGCTTCTAAAGAATCTACATTAAGTATTGATGAAAACTATGAAGCAATGAATAATGAAGGGAATGATTTATTCTGATTCGATGACAGTTACAAAACCGTGTTCATTGACAATCGTTCCTCCCAACATCTCGCCTGAAAGCTTATAGAAATAAACACCATCTTTACATTTTTCAGCCCCGTTATCTGTACCGTCCCAAAGTAAGACACCAGTTTGATCTACTCTGTCCCACATGACATTGCCCCATCGATTTAAAATAAGAATATTATACGATTTGAAACCGTCAAACGGTAATGTAAACAAGTCATTTACTCCATCATCATTCGGTGTAAATACATTTGGCACCCATATGAGAGGGTCGCTGATATCGATAATTATCGAATATTCATCGGTGCAACCGATTGCATCTGTAATCGTAAGAATAACAGGATATTGTCCACTTGTTGGATAGCTTTCTATTTGAGACTCATTTGTTCCGTTGAACACCAAACTTCCATTCCCGAAATCCCACGCCCAGCTTATTATCGGAGTGCTATCAAAACTGGAACCATCTACAAATGTAATTTCCTCATCTTGATCAGCGGGATTTGGAGTTGCTGTGAAAAAGGCATTTAAACCATCGTCTGCAACCGAGATTTCATTTAGAGGATAAATCACTTCACAACCCAATTCATCCATAATAGTAACTTCAGGGAAATAGGTATCTGCTTCAGGGAAATTATAGAAGAAGCTAAGTGTATCTTGCATAGTATTTCCATCTCCTAAATTCCATATAATGGATGCAACATCAACAGGGTCGTTCATTACAAAGTTTGCGCCTTGAGCACATTCTCCAGGCGTTTGAAACCAGATTGGACTACCACTTGGGCCACCGACAGTAAGATAGTCTACAAGAACGGTGTCATCTGTACAGCCATAAGAATCTGTGATTGAAAGCGTAAGGGAGTATGTTCCGGGAAGGGCATAGGTGTTGCTTGGGTCTTCTAAAACAGATTGATTCCCGTTTCCAAAATTCCATATCCATGACTGAATAGATCCATATGAAAACGAGGAATCCTCGTATGTTCCAAATATCGGAGGGCATGTGTACTCGCCTTCAGAATTAATTGCGGCTCCAGTCAAGCTGAAATTAGGAAATGCTGTGGGTATTGAAACGGTAATGAGGTTGCTAGCGGTATCAGTGCATCCATTGGCATCTGTAACTACCAAGTCCAGGTCATGCGTTAGGCTCGTTTCACCGAAAGGGACAGATGATTCATTAAAAATAGTATTTAGATTGGTTTCATCAGAAAAATTGGCGCCATCGACAAGCCATTCGAATGTTAAAGGCTCAAGTCCATCTGATGCATTAGAAGTAATAATATTTCCGCCATTGCAAATTACATTTTGTACAGAGTAAAATGCATTAGGCTCTGTTATGGTTATGGGAATTGATGCCGGTGTTGATCTACATCCAAACTCATCTATCGCGACAAGCTGACCGTAATAAATACCGCTCCCAATAAAGGTATGCTCAATTGGATTATTGTCATTTACTGTAATTGTCGATGCATCATCTGTAAAACTATATTCAAAAGAGGTTAAGTCGAGCCCGTTAAGGGAGATTGAATTGTTCGAAAAAGTCACCAAGAAGGGAGAACAACCTACACCATTGTCCGGTGATAATACGGCAAAAGGATTTGCCAAAACGGTTACCGGTAAAGTTGCAGTAGCAGAACAGCCCACACTATTAATGGCGTTTAATGTCACGGTATAGTCACCCGGTGTCGGATAGGAATAACCAATGTCAGGCCCATCACTTATAACATCCCCATTCCCCATATCATACTCCCAAGCAGTTAATGGGTGAGGAGTTGGTGGGTCAGACCATGAGGTGCTCGAATCAAATAAATACAATGAATCCCCTGAACATATGGAATCATTGGAAAGGGAAAAATCGGGACTAACAGTAGAGATATTGACCTCTCTTGTCGAGCTATCACTACATCCTGTTGTATAATTATGAATAACTTGCTCAACGGTATAGGTGCCATATTGAGAAAAGAAGTGACTGAAATTGCCCATATTAAGGTCATCAAGTTCAGGGTCATCAAGGGTATCGTTGGGCATACCATCTCCCCACTCCCATATCATTAAGATATCATCTGGAGTTTCGCCATGAACCGCCTCATCTGTAAAGGAAACTTCTACAGGTAGACTGCCCGGATTACAGTAAAGGGTTTCATCAGGCGCAAATTTTGATACCGGTGCATTGATGTAAATAAGTGAATCAATCTGTAAAGAATCAATACATCCCCTATAATCAACAACCAGTAAAACATCAAAATACCCTGTATCAGATGAATATTGAAAGGTTGGATTTGCTTCCGTTGAATTTCCGTCAGTAAAATCCCAGAAATAATTAATTTCTGTTGAGTCAGGAAAACTTGGTGTGGTTGTGATAAAGGAATTAAAATTAAAATCAGTTTTAATGCAATTGATTGTCGTGTCGACGGTAAAATCAAGGGAGTTTAATTCTCCAACTGAAATGTATTCGGAGAGATTAACGATTCCAGTACACCCAGACGCAGTTGAGATCTCTAAGGTAACGTCGTAAAGTCCATTTGTGTAGGTTTGAACAGGTGGATTTTGACCAGAAAACGTTTGTCCATTTCCAAAGTCCCATTCCCAACTTGTAATTGGGTTTAATGGGTTAGGAGCGCTTGATGTATCACTGAATAGGACATCCAAAGGATTACACCCCCCTGTTACATCTGTTACGACATATGGAACTATTTCTTCAATGTAAATATAGTCCACTATGGTTGTGACTCCTGAACATCCGTTTGCTGTTACCATAGACAAAGAAACGGTATAGCTGCCACTCGAATTATAAGTTTGAGATGGGGGGTTCTCTCCAGAGAAGGTTTGCCCGTTTCCAAAGTCCCATAAATACTCAACACCTCCCGCTGAAGTGTTTATGAAATTTATTGTTGCTGGAGAACAATCTGTGGTGATGTCTGAAGTGAATGATGGGGAAGGGGTTGCTTCAACAGTAATGTCTGCTGCAATACTTCCCGAACATCCCGAATTTGTATTGTCCGAGGACAATTGAATACTGTATACACCAGGTGCACCAAAAGAGAATGATGGATCTTGAGAAGAGCTATTTCCTTGACCACCAAAATTCCAATCCCATTGATTGGCGCCCGCTGTTGAGTTGTCGGTGAATTCAACCAATTCACCTACACAAACCACGGTTGGAAAGGAAAAGTCTGCTTGATAATTAGATATGGTAATTTCTTCGACAGAATTACTAGAGCAAGAGTTATCCGTATTAACCATGTTTAGAGAAATGGTATATGTTCCTGCCGAGTTATAGGTTTGATCTGGTGGATTTTCGATTGAAGAAGTATTTCCATTTCCAAAATCCCACTCATAAGTGTATTCACTTCCAGAGTCAGAATCATTTTGAAAACTCAACGTTAATGGTACGGTGCAACCTAATCCTAAGGGAGTGAATGAAACTGTGGGTGAAGGTAAAATAGTAATGTATGAAGGTTTAACCTCTGCGTCAGCTTCTCCTGCAGTATTGGTGGCGACAAGAGTTACGGTATACGTACCTTCTAAAATATAAACATGTGATACAGATTCGTCACTTGAGCCATTTCCATCGCCAAAGTCCCAAACATACTCTTGTATTTCAGGTCCACCATTTAAAGATGAATTATTGAGGAAGTCAATCGTTTCTCCAACACAAGCCGTTAAAGGCGTAGCTGTGAAATCAGCTACGGGTGCCTGGGCGTTGATTACGAACGCGCAAAGCAGTCCCGAAAACAGGAGAAAAGGTGATTTAAGCATAGTTTAGTCGCGTAAATGTATAAAAAAGACGTGTCCTAACGATATTTAGATGCTTCATTATTAGATTATAATCGAAGAATACCATTTTTCAATGTTCCGAAAGTTAGTGTTTTTTCTTCTTGCTAAATCTATAATTTGTTCCTCTGTTACTTTTCCAACGCCAAAATATTTTGATTTGGGATGCGCAAAATACCATCCACTCACAGAAGCGGCCGGACTCATAGCTAAACTTTCAGTTAGACTTATTCCAATGTTCTCCTTGACATTTAGCAGTTCAAATAGTCCGATTTTCTCCGTGTGGTCTGGGCATGCAGGATAGCCAGGAGCAGGCCTAATTCCGCTATACTTCTCTTTTACAAGCTCTTCATTCGAAAGTTTTTCATTTTTAGAATACCCCCAAAAATCGACTCTAATACGCTCATGTAAATACTCTGCTAAAGCTTCCGCAAGTCTATCAGCTAGAGCTTTTAGCATAATGGAGTTGTAGTCATCATGATCATTTTCGAATTTTTCGATATATTTTTCAATTCCTAAGCCCGCCGTGACAGCAAATCCACCAACGTAATCGATGCTTCCTTTTTCTTTTGGAGTAACAAAGTCTGCCAATGCCAAATTTGCTTGACCAGAAGCTTTTTTGGTTTGCTGCCTCAAGGTTCTTTGAACGTTGATGATTTCAGCACGGTTTTCATTAGAATAGATTTCTATATCATCACCTACTGCGTTTGCAGGGAAAATACCGTAAACAGCTTTTGCCATTAACCACTGATTAGTGGTTATTTTTGTCAGCATTTCTTTGGCGTCTTTGTACAAAGATTGAGCTTCTTTCCCCACTATTTTGTCTTCTAGGATGTTTGGAAACCTACCATGAAGCTCCCATGTTTGAAAAAAGGGTGTCCAATCTATGTAAGGTGTAATATCATTGAGTGATATGTCATTCAGCACCTCTACGCCCAATTTTTTAGGAGTAATGACTGTTTCGCTATTAAACTCAAGACTTAATTTATTTTTTCTCGCGGCTTCCATATTTAACAGGGTCTTGCTAAGCGTATGTGCAGCATGATTTTGTCTTAGGGTATCATATTCTTCCTTTAATTTACCAATAAAAGATTGTTTTTTATTTCCCAATAAACTTTCAACTACGGTTACAGACCTTGAGGCATCCAAAACGTGAACCGTGTTGCCAAATGTATAGTGTTCGTCAATTTTCACAGCCGTATGAACTCTTGAGGTTGTCGCACCACCGATGAGCAAAGGAGTCGTCATTTTTACTCTTTCCATTTCTTTTGCTACATGAACCATCTCGTCCAATGATGGTGTAATAAGACCGCTTAAACCGATGACGTCAACATTTTCTTTAAGAGCTGTGTCAATTATCTTTTGGGCAGGAACCATGACCCCCAGGTCAATGATCTCATAATTATTGCAGCCCAAAACTACACTAACGATATTTTTTCCAATATCATGAACATCTCCCTTAACAGTGGCCATTAGAATCTTTCCAGATGACTGTATTTTTCCACCTTTTTCTTTTTCAATATAAGGCAAAAGATATGCTACAGCCTTCTTCATCACTCTTGCCGATTTAACCACTTGAGGAAGAAACATCTGACCGCTTCCAAACAAGTCTCCCACGACATTCATACCATTCATTAAAGGCCCTTCAATAACCTCGATGGGTCGGTTGTATTGCTGTCTACATTCTTCTACATCTAAATCGATAAACTCAACAATGCCTTTCACTAAGGCGTAAGAAAGCCTTTCTTGAACAGTTGTATCTCTCCAGCTAAGGTCAATTTCTTTTTTCTTACCTTCACCTTTAACTGTTTCGGCATAGTTCAGCAACCTTTCCGTTGCATCATTCCGCCTATTGAGTAGAACATCTTCCACATAAGTCAATAGCTCTTTATCGATGTCAGCATATATTTCAAGCATGGTCGGGTTTACAATACCCATATCCATTCCATTCGAAATCGCGTGGTATAAAAAGGCGGAATGCATGGCCTCTCTTACTTTGTTATTGCCTCGAAAAGAAAAGGAAACATTGGAAACACCACCGCTCACATGAGCGCCAGGAAGGTTTTCTTTAATCCACTTTGTGGCATTGAAAAAATCCAAGGCATTGTTGTTGTGTTCCTCCATCCCGGTAGCAACAGGAAAAATATTTGGATCAAAAATGATGTCGTTTTTATCAAACCCAACAGAATCAATTAGGGTATGGTACGAACGTTTACATATTTCTATTCGTCGTTCATAATTATCCGCTTGGCCATTTTCATCAAACGCCATAACGATTACAGCGGCGCCATATCGTTTAATTATTGATGCTTGTCTAATGAATTCTTCTTCGCCTTCCTTTAATGAAATAGAATTGACAACACCTTTGCCTTGAATGCATTTCAGGCCAGCTTCAATAATTTCCCATTTAGAGCTATCAATCATTACAGGAACTCGTGCAATATCTGGTTCTGATGCAATAAGGTTTAGGAACCGAACCATAGCTTCCTTGCCGTCGATCATTCCTTCATCCATATTAACATCGATAATTTGAGCGCCCCCATTTACTTGATCCAAAGCTACGGCAAGCGCGGCCTCAAAATCGCCGGACTGAATCAATCGCAGAAAGGCACGGGAACCGGTCACATTGGTTCTTTCACCAATATTAACAAAGTTGCTTTCAGGCGTTAAAATTAACGGTTCAAGTCCTGATAATTTGAGTGTAGTAATTGACATTAATTTATTCTTCTTGGTTTGTATTTTTTTGCCCTTTCTGCAATTTCATATATATGATCGGGAGTGGTACCACAGCATCCACCTATAATATTGATTAATCCCTCTTTTAAAAAAACTTCAATTTGATCAGCCATCATTTCGGGTGACTCATCGTATTGCCCGAATTCATTTGGCAAACCGGCATTTGGATGTGCACTCACATGAAAAGGAGAAGTTTTGTCTAGAATTTGTAAATAAGGTCTCATAAGGTTCGCTCCAAGTGCACAATTCAATCCGATACTTAATAACGGGATATGAGACAATGAAATTAAAAATGCTTCGGTAGTTTGACCGGTTAGCGTTCTACCACTCTGGTCAGTGATTGTACCTGAAACCATTATGGGAAGACTTATTTTCTTGCGTTCAAAAACTTCTTGAATGGCATAAAGCGCTGCTTTTGCATTAAGTGTATCAAATACAGTTTCCACGAGAAGAAGATCTACTCCACCGTTCATCAGTGCATCAACTTGCTCTTTGTAGGCTTCCACAAGGTCATCAAAACCGACCGCTCTATATCCAGGATCGTTGACATCGGGTGATATCGAAGCCGTTCGATTGGTCGGGCCAATTGACCCCGCAACAAAACGAGGCTTGTCCGTAAATTCTTGAGCGACTTCCTTTGCGATTTTTGCACTCAAGTAGTTGATGTCATATACGGATTCCTCTAAATCATAATCTGCCTGCGCTATCGAAGTTCCGGAAAAGGTATTGGTTTCAACAATATCAGCTCCTGAAGCAAAATATTCCCGATGAATACCCTTTATAATTTCGGGTCGCGTTATGGATAACAAATCATTATTTCCTTTGAGTGGTTTATCGTGATTTTCAAATGCTCCATCCCTAAAGTCAATTTCCTCTAGGTCATGCTTTTGAATCATTGTGCCCATGGCACCATCTAAAATCAATATGCGTTTTGTAAGTAGCGATTCAATAGTTTCTTTCATGTTGTTAAATAATGGAAGAAAAGTAAAAGAGTTGAGCTTATCTTTTCGGAGGAACCGAATGGATTTGGCACCTTGCATTTAAAAAAGCAGGTTGCCAAGGTTTCATAGGGCCAATCCCTCCACCTTTCTTCATAAGTTGTATTAAAGAACGTGAAGTAAAATTAATGTATTTTAGTTCTTGAAATAGGATATATGAACGAAATCAGAAAAAAAAATCGTTTTGTGGCTGCATATAATGGTTTAGTCGCTGTTTATAACAGTGAGCGAAATTTTAAAATTCATCTTTTTGCTTTTATTGCTGTCGTTATTTCCGGTTTTTACTTTGGGATATCAAAAGTAGAATGGATGATGGTGTTGGGTTGTGCTTTTTTGGTTTTAACATGTGAGATTTTTAATACAGCGATAGAAAAATTGTGTGATTTTGTACATCCAAAATTTGATTCAAACATTGGCCGAATTAAAGACATGGCAGCAGCGGCAGTTTTAACTTGTACCATAATGAGTATTGTGATCGGTGTATTGGTTTTTATGCCATACCTAATCAATAGGATTGGTGATTTAGCTTAAACAATGATCCGGGTAAGGCAAGTACAATTCGTTTTAGCTCTAAATTTAAGATAAGTGCATGAAGATTTGCAACGGATAAGTCTAATTTAGAAACGAGTGTGTCAAAGTGTGTTTCCTTCTCTTTTTGAAGGAGCTCTACAATTCGTGCTTCGTGATTGGTCAATTCAATAGTTGCATTGATTTTTGTTGGATTTGTATTCCAACCCATGAGCCGAAACAAGTCTCCTGTTTCTTCTAAAAGATGTGCTTTTTGTGTTTTAATTAATGCATTACATCCTTTTGATAAGTTAGAAAAAACAGAACCGGGAATCGCCATAACTTCACGATGGTATCCATTTGCAATTTCAGCGGTAATGATTGCTCCCCCCTTTGATGGAGATTCTACTACAATGGTTGCTTCTGCCATTCCTGCAATTATTCTATTTCTTTTAGGGAAACAATATTTTGAAATTTTATGATCAATACCGTATTCTGTCAGCAAACCTCCGTTATTTAGCATTGCTTTGGCTAGGTTTCGGTTTGATCTGGGGTATATCGTATCTAAACCATGCCCAATTACTCCAATTGTCGGTACGTTGTGTTCGAGACAGCATTCATGAACAAATGTGTCTATCCCATGTGCTAGACCACTAATAACAATGATGTCCTGCCCCGAAAGACTTGCAATTATCTTTTCAACATTTTGTTTTCCGTAAGAAGATGCCCGTCTCGTTCCCACTATAGATAGCATCCTTTTTTTTAAAGAAACGTTCCCCTTATAAAATAAGGTGATTGGAGCATCGCAACATTCTTTAAGTAAGTCAGGGTAATTGTCATCTTCCATGAAAAGCGTCTGAATACCATACTTTTCATTAAAATCCATTTGTTTTCTTGCTAGACTCATCGCTTGAGGAATATTCATTGTGATCAATAGCTCTTTTTTAATCTTAAAATGTTTAACAAGGTAATTTAGATCATGCTCAAACAATGCATGGATACCATTCGTTCGACGACTTATTTGTTTTAGTCTTTGCTTGCCAATACCCTTTAAGTTTGATGCCGCTATTTTGTATAAATCCATTCTTGTTTATAAAATTTTATTAGTTTCGTTATATAAGTTAACTAAATTTTAGATGCGTTATACCTTTATAATTCTATTAATTTCCACGTTCAATTTATTATTTTCTAGTGCATTCGCTCAGGTTTCAGGCACCGTTACTGATGGTCATAATGGTGAAGAGCTATATGGTGTTCGGATTGAAGCTAAAGGAGGACAAAAAGTCGCCTCAGATGTGTCAGGAGGTTTTTCCTTAACACCGAATGCCTATCCTGTTTGGATAAAAGCATCGTTAATGGGGTATATGTCAGACTCCATTTTAGTTGAGGCACCAATGACTTTAAATTTCACCTTGTATGAGCAGGTGTTAGAGATTAAAACAGTTGTCGTTTCGGCAGGTAGACGAAATCAAGACATTGAAGACGTTTCAGTTTCTATGGAAATTCTGACACCAGAATTGATTAATAACAAGGGGTATTCTAATTTGGAGCAGGCCGTAGATCAAAGTCCAGGAGTCTATGCTATGGATGGACAGGTAAGTATCCGAGGTGGAGGAGGGTATGCCTATGGTGCAGGTAGTCGAGTCTTGTTGTTGTGGAATGGAATTCCAATGATGTCCCCTGACATTGGAGATGCAAAATGGAATGCAATACCTATGGAGCAGGCCTCTCAAATTGAAATCATGAAAGGTGCATCTTCGGTTCTTTATGGCAGCGGAGCATTAAATGGAGTCATTGCATTGACAGAAAAAGAGCCAGGCCCAAAAGGTACGCTCAAAGCAAAAATCCAATCTGGTATATATGACAACCCTCGAAGGTCCTCTATGAAGTGGTGGAATAAAAACCCCACCTTTCATCTGGCAGACTTGTACTACGGTAAATCATCGAAAAACTTTGGATTTACGATTGGTGCAAATGCCTACTTAGATTCAGGTTTTAGAAAGGAAGAAAGCGAGGAAAGATACAGGCTAAATGGGACATTTTATTTTAAGCCTGAAAAAAACAAAAAAATCAAAGCTGGACTTAGCTATAATGCACAATACCAAGATGTAGGTGTTTTTGTACTTTGGAAAAATGATTCCATGGGATATGAGCCTCAGGACAATACCATTGACCGCCAAAAATCAATTCGTGTGAGTGTTGACCCATATGTTAAGTTATATGATAAGTTCAACAACAAGCATTATTTCAAATCACGGTACTATTTGGTCACTACCGGTAATACAGAAAACTTATATGCAAACTCATTGGCGGAGATGTATTACTTTGATTACCAATTCCAGAGAAATATGGGAGTGGGAAATACCCTGACTGCGGGCTTTTCCAATACGGTGAATCGAGTTCAAAGCTGGGTTTTTGGTGATCACCTTTCAGAAAATGCTGCGGCATATACACAATTCGAAAGTAAATTTAAAAAAGTTGATTTTTCGGCAGGTATGCGATTGGAATGTTATAAAATTGACACACTTGACTTTGATTCCAATATATACTTCAAATACCTAGACAAAGAGGAGGTGCTTGACTCCTTAAAAATACCTATTTATCCCGTTTTCAGAGCGGGTATGCATTATGAAATTAATCCTGCCTCCCATCTTAGGGCCTCTATAGGTCAGGGTATTCGTTTTCCTTCGGTAGCCGAACGTTTTGTTTCTACATCGGTTGGTGGCCTAATTATCTTCAAAAATCCAAATCTAAACCCTGAAAAAGGCTGGGCTGCAGAATTGGGATACAAACAAATTTTAAAACTTGGAGATTGGAAGGGGTATTTTGATGTGTCAGGATTCATCAATCAATACAGCAATATGGTAGAATTTACATTTGGAATTTATAATCCAGATACGATTGTTTTACAGGCTCAGAATCCGGATGAAATAGATTATATTTTAAATTGGGTTGGATTTCAAGCTCAAAATGCAGAACGTGCAAGAATAACGGGCTTAGAATTTTCTTTTAATAGCATGGGGAAGATCGGAGAGGTTGAATTAACCTCGTTATTGGGGTATACTTACATGAATCCCATCAGTTTAAATGAAGATTCAGTGTATCGAATGACTTTTTCTGATACGAGTGTCAATTTGTTGAAATATCGTTTTAAGCATCTCGCGAAAGCAGACATACAAGCGACTTACAAGAATTTCTTTGTTGGGTTTAGTTGTCGTTACAATAGCTTTATGAGAAATATTGACGCAGTTTTTGAGCAGGATGTTGATCCTTCAGAATCAGAAATATTTATTTTGCCTGGTTTAGAAAACTATAGAAAGCTATACAATAAAGGAGCTTTTGTAATGGATGCCAGAATGGGATACCAATTTAGTGATTCCATAAAATTAAACTTGATTGCAAATAATTTTTTGAATACCGAATATGTATCTCGGCCAGGCGATGTTCAACCACCACGTAGTTTCATTGTTCAGTTGCAATTCAATTTATAATTATTCTTTTTTTTTCGGAACAAAAGTTTATTTTTATTCACCTAAACCAATAAATATGACAAAACTTTTACTTTGCTTTCTGCTTTTATCAATGTGCTTTAGTGGAAATTCTCAAATTCAGGGAAAGATTCTAGATGCGTCAACAGGGGAACCGATTATTGGTGCTAAAATTTTTGCTTCTGATGGGAAAAAAGTATTATCAAATTATGATGGGGATTATACGCTTCCATGTAAAGAATTCCCAGTTGAATTGGTTGTTAAAATGTTGCAATACGTAGATGATACTGTTCTTATTGAGCAGGCCGGGTCGTATAACATAGAGCTCAGTGAGCCAGTTACAGACCTTCAAACTGTTGTTGTAAGTGCAGGTAGAAGAAAACAAAGAATTGAGGAGGTTCCTGTTTCAATGGAAATCATAAGGCCAGAATTAATTGACAATAAAGGAATAACGAGTTTGGATCAAGCGGTTGAGCAAACTCCAGGTGTTTCAACATTTGATGGACAGGTGAGTATTCGAGGAGGAAGCGGATTCTCCTATGGGGCAGGAAGTCGAGTGCTTCTTTTATGGAACGGAATGCCTCTTTTATCTGGATATGCGGGTGATACACAATGGAATGCCATTCCAATGGAGCAGGCGTCTCAGATTGAGGTAATGAAAGGTGCTTCTTCAGTATTACATGGTAGTGGTGCATTAAATGGCATCATTGCTTTAACTGAAAAAGAACCAGGAACCACTCCAGAAACTAAAGTTAAAGTTCAATACGGTATTTATGACAATCCGAAAAGAGCCTCATTGAAATGGTGGGATACAAATCCAATGACTCAACAAGTTGAATTTTATAGGGGGCATATGTTTAAAAACATGGGCTATACGTTCTCCTCAACATTTTTTCATGATGGAGGTTATAAGGCAGGTGAAACTGAGTATCGCGGAAGAGTGAGTGGCTCTTTATATTTCCGTCCTCAAAAATGGAAAAAGGTAAAAGCGGGAATTGGCTACAATTATCAAGTACAAAAAACAGGAAACTTTATCATTTGGGAAAGTGACTCCCTTGGATACACTCCCCAAGGCGGAGTAGATACAAGTAATGCCGCATCAACCTTAACCTATAATTTGGGACACCGTTTGTTTTTAGATCCGTACATTAAAATGATCGACAAGCACAACAATCGTCATTCATTCAAGAACAGAATTTATTATGTGAAAAATGGAATTTCTGGTAGTGACGGGCAAAGCAGTGCTGCTACGATTTATTACTCCGATTATCAGTTCCAAAAGGAATACGCCAATGGCTTCACCTTGACTTCAGGGATTTCAAATATTATGAATGTAGTGCGTTCGGAATTAGTGGGTGATCATCAATCTTTGAATGCTGCTATTTATACGCAGGTAGAGCACCATATTGGAGATTTTGACTTCACCGCAGGATTGCGTTTAGAGTATTTTGAAATGGATGGTGAACGAGGAGACAGTGATTTTATGCTTTCTAAGAAAGACTCAACGATTTTGCCATTTTATCCTGTTGCGAGGTCAGGCTTTCATTATCAATTGGCAGAGTATACGCATTTGCGTGCTTCAATTGGTCAAGGGATAAGATACCCAGCGGTTGGAGAACGTTATATAAATACCAGTGTTGGAGCGCTGAATATTTTTCAAAACCCGCAATTGAAACCAGAAATTGGTTGGGCAGCAGAAATTGGATTCAAGCAAGGTGTTCGTATTGGCGATTGGAAAGGGATGTTTGATGTTGCCGCTTTTATAAATGAGTATCAAAATATGATTGAATTCACATTTGGTATTTATAATCCGTTCAATGGGTCACTTTTAAACACAGATACCGAAAGTGGGTTAGAGGAGTATTTAAACCTGCAAGATCAAGGGGTCAGTATTTTTGAAATGATTGGTTTTAGGGCTCAAAATGCGGAATCTGCACGGATTACAGGGTTGGATTTTTCCTTTAACAGTATGGGGAGTATAGGCGATGTTGAGATTGTCTCGTTAATTGGATATACCTATATGAATCCGATAAGTTTAAATAATGATTCAGACTACAGAAGCACTTGGTCTGATACAACCGAAAATATTTTGAAATACCGTTACAAGCATTTGGCTAAACTAGATGTTGAGGTGAATTACAAAAAATATAGCGCCGGATTATCCTTACGTTATG
>Ga0206677_10002630_pt1 | contig 15589 bp, 7 predicted proteins | sample M130m12015metaG_FD_155475 | JGI IMG/M metagenome (GOLD analysis project Ga0206677, IMG submission 155475) | Ammonia-oxidizing marine archaeal communities from Monterey Bay, California, United States - M1 30m 12015 | ecosystem: Environmental > Aquatic > Marine > Intertidal zone | place: USA...
AGATACAATAACCTTCAAGAGTTACGAAATGCAGCGCTCATTAGGACAGGTGCAACAATGTTAGCGACATTCTTTCCGCCGCTTGCACTGCTCATTTAATTCAGAATTTTCATTGAAATCCGAGGTATTGATATGAAGGCAAATGAAGAGATCTCCAAATGGTTGTCTTCATTTGAGGAAGTCGATCTAAACTTCGATTCCGCCGTAACCGATGATGATCCGAATTTTTACAGAATAAATGCCGATCCAATTTCGGTAAAATGTCGTAGGAAAGTACCTGACTACAATCCCGAGGGCTGGGAGTTTGTCTATGTTCATTCTCATAAAACGAGGGAAAGGCTTCTCAAAAGTTCAATAGTTTCTCAGACACAATTCTTTAGGGCCATGGAAAGGCTTGTTCAAACGGCAAGTCCTGAAGAAGACAGCCGTAGACATGTTGTGAATGGGCCCTCAAACATTTATCCCATCTCGACGGAAGAGATTTTTGTTGAGCAAAATCAGCCCTCTTCATCAATCAGAATTGGCTTTGTGTTTCATGACGCATTTCCCGCTTCCGATAAAGTGCTTTCGAAGTCCATTGAAGAACAACAAATGAATTATGATCGCATTAAAGATGATTTGATGAAAAATTGTGATATCATAATTTCGATGTCTTCTTTCATCAAACCTGAGTCTGGAAACGAAAATCAACCGAATTTTGTGTTTGCAGCTAGTGAAATCAATCAATCCAAATTTAAACAAATGAAGGATAATATCGAATCATTTCTTTTGCAATCTCTTTGTTCAAAGGAATTTAAATCAAAAGATACGTTCTCTCTAGAAAACATTCGGTACAATATCATGAGCACGTATGCTGATTTTTTTTCAAAAGACGTACAATCTAGAGAATACGAGGCTTTTGCGGTAGCATCAAATTTTGTGATGCATAGAAACCAACATTTTGCGAAGCAAATTGAGCTGCTAGATAACATCTCAATAAAACAATCCAATGAGCGGAGAAAAAAGGATTTGTTTGACAGATTTCCTAATTCAGATAAGAGGGTACACAATAATAGCAATCTTAGTACAGAGACTCAGGTCCAAGAGCCGCCCTGTTTTTTCCTCAGAAAACTCATTGCATACTCTCGGAGCAATGAAGAATTGGAAGATAATTTCAAGGAGGTTTATGGTAGTAAAGGGGATAATTCACAGCATAGAGCACACCATCAAATATTATCACAAAACCCTCTACAAGCGTACTATGCTATTCCTTGCCGAGAAACAAAACCGACAAGAAATTATGACACGGACTTCAAGTTTTTCACGTTCTATAAATCCCTTAAAAAAGCAATGAAAGAACACCAAGTAAAGATTAGTTGTGACTGTGATTGCGTCCCGTATCAGCTTTGGGATCTACTTCATTTCTTTGATTCGATGGAGGACGATTTAGAATCGATTCAAGGATTTGGTTTTTATGGAGACACAAATGCTGGGACGAGTACTGAGTCGAATACAATTCAAAATTGGAATTATTTGAATTGGTCCTTCAACGATGACACTCTAGACAAGAGATGCAGAAAAAATATTCAAGATGAAGTTAAGATGAAATACTCTGGACAGCGTAAAAACTATCATAGTCAAGGTCGGTGATGGGATTGGACATACTCACCGAGATTATTTCTGATTGTTCAGAATTTGAAAAGAGTATTCCATCTGAGGGTATCGTTAACCGTTACCCAATATCGACAAATAAATTTCAGCTAATCATCAATTCAATGAAAAAACCGGACTCGGAATCTCAGATGGGATATGATGATTTATTCACCAAGCAAATTTGTGTCTTTATCGAAGAATGGTTGTCAATTACTCGAAAGCAAAAAAGTAAACATGAGCCTTTTACGCTTATGATTCATGGTCACCCTTCATCGGGTAAATCGACTGCAATGCGTCAGATTTTCAAACATCTTTCAAGCCAAGTCCAAACAAATGGCAAACATCTGAATGTGATTCCTATTTTCTCGGAGATCCAAAACAGCAAAACATTGAGTTCTTCTTCAGAATCGGATATATGGATCGATGTTGTTGGAGGGGCGCAATCTTTCGTATTCAGGGCTTCTGATATCTCGAATACAATGGAATCCTTTGCAAAATTTGCTGCTGAGGAAGGAGGGTTCCCAATTTTATTCGTGGATACTGTTGATATTCTTGCCATCAAAGAAGATGATGGTGCAGGAGAAAATTGGAACCGTTTTTTGAAAGAAGCCCGTGCTTTGAACATAAATCTCGTTTTCACGTGTAGAACGACAGACTGGGGAAAAACATTCTTACCACACCTCGAACATGAAGTAAAATCAAATGTTCTTGATGCTCCATTGCCTGAAATTTTGTTATCTGAAATCAATCAGGTTGAAGGCTATTCAGAAGATGACTTTTTACAATTTTCGAGAGTTCTTCAAGCATTCTTGCCTATGCTGCTTCGACTCGATGACAATGAGGTTCTCAAGGACGAATATTGGGGGCGAATGAATACCTGGTTTAAGTCTCATATCGAATCCGAAGGAAAGCAATCGAAATCTGCAATTTCAATTCTCTTTGATGTGCTTTGGGATGACTGGGAAAGAGAATGTAAAAAATACTCAAAATTGATTGTTCCGAGTCGCGTCAGGTTGATGTTCAATGAATTCATCAAATCCGAATTCATAACCCACTTTGATCATAATAAGTCGGGTAGACTGTTTTTTTCATACCTCAACCTTCAGGAATACATTGAAACCCAACTTCAAGCTGATATATCATCAGAAACATCATTTCCAACCTTTTTCCTCCGATTCCTCGTTGATAAGAAGATTATACAGAAACACAACAACTTGTTTGAATTTTCTCATCACTTGTTTTTGACTCAGACCTTGCTCGATGCGTTTGATGATAATCAAAAGAGAAGATATGAGACAATTTTGCAAAATTATGCGGATCGCAGATTATTTGGTTGCGTGAATGCTTGGCAAATCACTGACAGTAAGGAAAAGAGGCACGATCTTGAAATCGTTACAAGATTCTATCCACGCGCAAGGTATCCTCAAGCACCAGAACAGCGAGAGGAACAAGAAGATAAACTCCTGAGATTCTTCGCGGATGAAAAAAGGCGAGTACAACTCCTGAAAGGATTTGCTGGAACAGGGAAGTCTCGTTATTGTCTAAAATTCATCGATCATCAATTCAAACATAGTGGAAATAAGGATTCAAAGGCCTGTTATGTATCATTGAACAGAGATCTTGTTGAAGACGTAAAAGAAAGATGGGATGTTGCAGTCAGATACAAATCAAATGAGCAAGGGGAACTCCAATTAATCTCAAATACTGAAGATGGAAGTAAACAAATTAAGTTCTACACAGTCCAAGATTTAATACGGAGGTTTTTGCCAAACGAGACGTTCACCTCGTATCAAGAGTTCAAACGCCGTTATCTCCAATTCTCATCTCAGAAGAGGTATCGTTCTGGAAGCAGTAAACGCATGTCGCTTGACAAGGCATGGCTTATCATCCAAGATTGGCTTTATGACCCAGTCACTGGAGAGAAGCTAAGAAAAAACGAACGCCAGCGACCTCAAAATGTTCGAGAGAGTGAGTGGCGGATTGTTACAGACTTTGTCGATGATCCTGTTGAAAAGTTCCGGCCACTCTGCTATGGAGCATATCGTGCGAACAAGATGATACTTGAAAAGAAAATAAATCATGCAGAGGCTCAATTCGATGTGATAACGATTGATGAAGTTCAAGATTTACCAGTTCCTGCGATTGCATTTTTGATTAATCTGCTCAAACAAAATGAGACTTATGATCTGAAAAAGCAGTTACTGCTCGCTGGAGATGAGTATCAATGCATCAATCATAGTGGTTTCACATGGAACCAGGTCATAAAAAACCTCAACAAATTTTCAGCCGAGATGAAGATTGAAAAGGAAGGAATTTGGGAACATATTTTCGAAAAAGCAGGAGAAGGGCCATCGGAATCTCTTTACGTTGAGGGCTTGAAGTACACGTATCGTAATCCTCCAATGATTACTCGGTTCAATCAAGATGCATTCCGAACGTTAACTTATTCCATAGACCACGACCAAATTGCTGTAAAATATTCAAAATTTGACTCGCTTCAACCAAGAAATCACACATACAAACGGTCGCAGATTGTTTTTGTTCATACGGAAAACATAGAGAATACGCTCGACTTGTTGAGTAGGCAACTCAACACGGCTGAACTACGCCCATGGCACAAAGCACCTCAACTCCTTTATCCATATGAAATTGATAGCGACCAAATCACAGACATGAAGTTACTTAACTTCATCAAGTATTCTGCTGAGGACGTCAAAGGTTTGGAGACTGGCGCAGTATGTATCATTCACCCCTATGAAGTGAACGAGCATTCACTAATCAGCGAGGGCCAAAATAAAGATTTTAACGCAAGTAGATTCAAAGCGTGGTTGGGTTCTGTTCCACTCGCAAAGAAGATGATGAACAACCTTCGGTTTAGGATGAATGTTCTCTTAACACGAACGGAATCAAGAGTGTTTATCATTTGGCCAAAAGAACATAATTTCAAAGATTACGAAGAAGTAAAAACTGTTGGATCAAACATCAAAACAGGATTTCCCAAAAGTTTCTTGGATGACGATGACCGTGTAGAGATTCTACACAAAACACATGATGATTTGGAGGATTCTTCGTTTTTTACAAAGTTGTATGATGGGGAAAAACCTAAACCACTTCGTTCAACTTTCTGGGAAAAGCAGGCCATGAATGCACTCATAAAGGGGGATATCCCTGAAAACAAAACAAGATATTGGAAAATGTATCTTGACAATGTAACCAACCCAGAAGATAGAAACAACCTCATCCACACAGCCCGGCTTTTCACTGGTCAGACCGGCGATAAAAGGCTTGATTCGATGTTATCTCACCACTGGTCCAAGGCAGTACAATTAGACTCGGTCAATGATGTTGAAAATATTAAACTCAAGTCTGAATTCTTCAATATTTTTGATTTGATTCAAGACTCAAAATCGTATACAGACGTTTGGTTGCCTCTTGTACATCAAGTTGAAGAACATATGAGTAGAGAAAAAGGGGTCTGGGACACACCATATCTCAAAGATTATATGAAGAACTTGGGAAGATACGAAATGCTCCTGTCTGGATTAAAATCGACAAAAATCGACCTCGGCCTTGGAGGGCAGGTGAAAGAACCTGGTGAAATGAAAGTTGATTTTCAACTCTATTCGGTTTGGATAGACCAGATATATGCTCTCTTATTCGAAACTATTCTGAAAGATCGAGAATACATAACGGGATTATTTGGTGAAAGAGGTCTTCTAGCTGTAGCAAACTCTGTTTCCTTTGCGGTACCAATTTTTGAATCTGTTAAACAACTTGATGATTTTGAACAATTTTTACTTGATTATCGAGCGTGGTTTGGGAAGCTACAAAATTCCGGTGGAAATGAAAACATGCTCGAGATGAATTCCAACATACATCTACATTTTTCCTCAAAAATCCACGATTTAGAGTATCTTAAGGATGATATAGGGGATTTCAAGATTCCGTTGTTAGGCAGGCATCTTATCCCTCGAAAGGGGTATGGAGTTGCGATGGTAAAACTTGACAAGTTCATCGAATCCTTCTTGATCTCAAACTACATCAATTGTGGGAGATCGGGAATACAAATGTCGGGCAAGGAACTCCCCACCGATCTCCAAAGTCTTCGAACTCAACAAATAGTTGAGTTTTGGCACTTCTATGGATCCCAATTCGACGTTTGGAAGGTTCTAATGCAATTCCCTGAGAAAGACACCACCTTGAATAAAAACGAAAAGTTCACTTCCCTCGTGCTGAGCACTGGATTAAAATATTTCAGGTACAGAATACCAAGCGTTGGAAAGAATACTGAGCCAGACAGAGTAACTGGGAACGATTTCATTACTTTCCTAGTGAATTTCTCTCATGGTTTCATTTCTGATAAACTTCCAGAGCGTAACATAAACAAACTTGAGTTTAACAAACTTCTACTATCCTTGTTATCGATGGATGTGGAGGTATATTCCAATAATCCGATAGATGTGAAAGAATATCGAATTACAATCGATAATTTCCTCTCAAATTTGGATCAACCAAATCCTCAACTGAATGTATTGGGTATGCTTTTCGAAAATTTTGCGACGAACATTAATTTAATCAATTCAATTCTTTCTTACATCAATGAATTCATTAATTCAAGGTACAATTTCGTTTACCACACAAATGGATTCGTAGATGAAATATTTATTTTACTAAAGCAGATAATTTCCCAAACTCGGTATAAAAATCCGTCTGACCAGCAGGAAGAATTACTATGGGAAACCTGCGGTTCCTTGTTCTCTTTTTACCTCGATTCCTGTAAAGATTACAATCCTACGGATGGGGAATTTGACTTGGATTTCTTGATATCTGCAATTGACAACTATCCAATTCAGTCCGTTCGATATATCACCTACGGACTTCTTTCCAAGCACGATTCAGTATCATCATTGTCAGGGAAATTGCTTAACTTTACCCAAATTGGTAAAATACCAATCACCTTCTTCAGTACCGAAGAACGTATCAAGACAATGCTTGAGATTATCAATGAGGTTTTCACAGGAACTTATTTTGGCGAGTATGACCAATTACTCAGAGAAATCAAACCTATTTTAGATCAGTTTATTGCATCCCAAAGGAGTAGATATTTCGCAAGATCAGATGGCGATTGGCTTCTTGAAATGTTAGGGCAAATAAAGAAACCACTGGAATTAAGCGATAAATATCTTACAAAAGGAATTGTTCCTGAAACATGGCATCCATTTGTTTTGAGTGCAGAGGAGACTGATCGATTTTCTCTCCAATTTAATCACAAAGCAAGGAATTTGCGAGTAAAGGATGTCTTTTCACACAGAATTGATAGGCTGTACAATAGCTTACGCGAAGTCCTTGCAACACAACGTAAACTAACTCAAGGCGAACGAGGATTATATGACTTGATGTTTGGACGATTGTATTTGTATCAGAAACCGTTCAATACAATTACTATCGAGACATATATGAGGAGTTTGAAAGACTTAGATGACGCAACATCTTGGGTTTTTAATCTCGTTGGCGGTGAATGCAGGATTTGTGGCACGCCGGGGAGTAATACAAAGTGTTCAGATTGTGTTGAAAACCATCTTTACAATGGTGTAGGCCAAGAAGGATGGCACGATAACCCCTATGAAATATTGGCAATTTTATACATGATACACGTTATTGATTACAATGAGCAAGCTGCATTAAATAACGAGAGGGAAATAGAGCACAATCTGTTGAAAGTTATCGAGGAATCAATAAGGGCAACATCTAGAAATACATCATATGTTGAAAGCGATGAGAGTATTTTCTCAAACAATCAATTGCCATTAGGAAAAAGGAACAATCGAGCAATTAAGCAGTTTTATGAAAAGCTGAAGAGGGCTGATAGCGAACTCATTGTTAGATTCAATAAGATTTGGTTCGTAGAGATGCTCGACAAAGATAAAAAAATCTCTCCAATCAGACTATACAAACAATTTGATGGTACAATCTATCTTTTCGATATGCTATTCTCGAACTCACATCTTGTGCGTTATGACAAAATGAACGTTTTTGTTGATGTGAAGCCAATTCAAAAAGTCGTCAAGAAAGAGATGGAAAATTTATGGGGGACAGATGTACGATTATTGGATTCTTATCCTCGTTTACCGTTGGATGAAGTCTCCGATAAACGAGTGCAACACTACTCTTCTTGCTTTAATAGGGATGATCCTCCAAAGAAGAACCAAGCCCTTGGACATATTTCAGCTCAATATGAGAAGGAATTTGCTCGCAGACATGTTCTAGAATTAGGAAAATTAGGGTTTAAACATGATTTGAAATCTGCGTTCCAAGATGGCTACTATTATCGAAATCTGAACCAATTGATTGAAATTTTCTCTGACGAAAATCAGGTCTATGACAAGAGGTTTACGCGTGTTATATTGATACAAATTATCGAAGATGAAATCGGCCGCATTACTGATGCAACGCGGTTTGAAGACTCCAGCGACGAAGGATTCGATATCCACATCGATATTCAGAGGACAAACAAAATAATCGACAAACAAATTCTTGGCCGATTGTATAGAATCCCAAAAACAATACCTAATGAGAGCAGCCTAATTATCGATGATCATACTGAATACGGTCATGCACTTCCTGTATTAGCCGATAGAAAGAAGTGGAAACATTATATTCTCAATCAGGAGAAACAAAATTCCCAATTTAGAAACGCCGTCTCGGACTGGCTTAGGAGACATTTTACATTGAAGTCAGATGTACAATTGTCTACTCTAGAACAAATCTATAATCTCTACATGGAGACAGAATATGAAAAAATAGGTCAGAGGAAAAGAACAGATTTTCTCAACATTGAAGATCGACAAAACATTGCACTCTGGCCTCTTGCATCCAAACAAATCCAGAATCCAGAATATTATGTCTTTTACCCAATTGGGATTTTCAATATCGTGTTGAATCAAGAGTTTGTGAAGGCTCATTTGCCTGGCATCGAACAGATCGTGTGGATAGATAAACAAACAGCTGCAAAACAATGTCCTCAATTTGAGGAAGGGAATCGAATCCTTATCCTCGAATCTGGAGAATGGGTTGTCGACGATAATGAAGAGTGAAATCAAACCCTAGAACCATTCCATAGATCACGAATAACTGAGTGTAATTCACTCTGTTCAAAATTACTAATCATTTTCTCGTCATCTGTTTTCAAGACATCAACACAAAACGAAAGCAAATTCAAATGTTCTAACTCCTCAAGGAACACATAACCACCTGTTGGTAATTTGCCATCAAAGATAATTTGCCCATCCTCAATCCACTCAAAATCGAGATCATGTATATCGCAAATCTTTTGGAGATATGTGAACTTCCTTTCAACCACTTGATTACGCTTTACTGGATTATACGTTTTTAAATGTTTAACCAATTCTTCTGCATCTACGTTATCGAAAGATATGTTAGACTTTGGAGTATCATCCCAACGAAGTAGTCCCAATTCATATTTCAATTCCGGACTCGTGAGATTTTTCAATTCAAATAGGTCCTTTACTTTCTGTCTCTTGTCTGCATTTTCAGGGTCTAAATGTTTGAGCCAACGAATGAATTCTACGTAATAATTAGATTCGTATCTCGAGGAGTATGTCTTTTCATGACTATACCGACTTGCAATCTTAGATAATATAAATTTGTAATGTTCAAATTTATTCTTTGAATTCTCCTCTCTTCTCGAATTCTCGCCCCATTCAAGCGCCCAATCAATGAACGACAACCAAAACCATCCAAATTGGTCTAATTTCGGACTAATTGTTTTAATCAATGATGAAATTCTCTTTTCTACAGCCTCAGTAATTTCATTTTTTGGATATTCACACATCCAATATTGAATCAATGAACAAAACAAACGCCCCATTGAGCGAGAGACATCGAGATGAGCATCTAATTCGTTTGGTGTTGGATCTTTATTGGTTATAACATATCTAATCATATCAATAGGTGAATCAGTCCTCATCCAAATTCTACGGTACAGATGCGAATTACGGGATTGATCGATTTTGTTCGTTAACACATCGTCAAAATCAATTGGAATCAATACTCCCTTCCCAGACAAATGGAAATTAGCTCCCCACTCATCCCCATGTACGAATGCTTTCGGTAGTTCACTCCTGCCTATCTGTTGTCGTTGATGCAACACTTTGAATCCATTCGTATGTATGTTTGTGAAACACTGGTAAACGAAGTATCGAACAGAATAGTCCAATGAATTCCAATGTCCCTTGATTCTTGGAAACAGGCCTTTGATCAGGTTGAATTTATCAAGCATAGTGGCCTTATCGTCCGCAAAAATTGAGAGTTTTACTTCTTCCGTGCTTGTATTGTTTCTTGTGAAGAATGTTAGCGCAGAAATGATGTCGTCATCATTTCTTGAGTCAAGAAAGAGTTGGTTCAAATTTTTTGCTGAAACTCCTGGAAGCACAAATACAGGATTTTGGTTACCCTTGTTTATGGATTTGAACCTTTTGACTTCAAGACCAGTAGCGAAGTCAGATATGGCATTGGCAAATCCCAGTGACCAACGTTTGTATTCACGTTCAGCAGCTTCTGAACTCATTTCTGGCAGGAAATAGTGGTAATCTAATTTGCCGACTTTTTGCGAATGTGAAAGAATTAATTTTGCCTTCTCCCATTTTGAAGCCTTTGGTTTTGATGCAAGGTTTGAATCCTTCAACCTTCTCTTTTGGACAGTGTAATTGAAAAATTGTTGGGGATCAATGTATCCTAATCCACTTTTCTCGAGAACGTCTGAGATAATTTCTCTTAACGAAGGTGACCCGTTGAGGCTATCATCGGAGAGTGTTGGAAATTTACCATCTTCTATCTTTTCTATCTTGTAGTATTCGTGGTAAAATTCCTGTGTCAAATAAAATAACTGTTGCACCACTTTTTGATGTTCTGATACTTGCTCTCTACATTCCTCAAGTTTCCGATGAAAATCTCCCTCATCAATTCCCACCCAATGGAGTGTCTCTTGGTCAATCCGAGCCTTACCCAAGATTACGAACAGCTCTTGAAGACCATTTGAAGGAATCATGATTCTTCACCCGCTTGTGCTAATCGAGAGGCGGATTTAATCATGACGGGTGATATTCACATCAAATACATTGCACTCCATCAGCAGTTTCAACTTCTTCGTTGTGAATTCATTTTGCTTGTATTGGAGGACTTCTTTTGACTTCATTTCGAGCTCGGGCATGATATGAGCATACATGTTTTCTTCAAACCAAACGGGAAGGTTGATTTGTGGGACTAGGTCATCGAGATTCAAATTTTTGTATGTTGCGAGGGCAGTTCCATCCTCCTCAGAAACCAATTCACATGATTTGAGGTATGTTGTTGCAAACGATGAATCAAGTTCGGAGCGGATTTCAATTTGTGGTAGGTTTGTGGTCAGTTGATCCAACCCTTCTTCAATGATAGATTTGAGTTCTTTAGACCCATTTCCCTCTGTTGGAGGGTTTTGCTGAGTGATTGCGTGGGCTTCAATCAACCTCCATAGTTTCGTTGCCTTTTCATTCAGTTGAAGCAAGACAGGCATGTGGGCCTGTTCGTGGATGGATTGGAGTACCTGGCTTATCTCTTCTGTGGAATGTAGCGAGAAGCTTTCTAGGTCCTTCGTACGAAGGCCAAGCTCGCAGATGCAGGCTACGATGTGATTAAAGCGCTCTTGTGCCCGTTCAATATCCTGTTCGGATATGGCTAACGTTAGGTGATTAACATGCGAGTTTTGTTGGTTCATAATGGGCATCTCATTCATGACATCACCTCAGAAGTTCCTCTTCTTGCTTGGAGTTTCGTCCTCAACAACACCGTTGCTCCAACCGGTCTTGTTGCGTTGTGCTCGATTGATGTAAATCGCCTTCTTGACAATCTTGAGGATATCACCCCAACGCTTGAAGAAGGAAATACCTCGATTCTTCTTCGATGTCATTGCCTTGATTTCAGAATTCCAAATGGCATTCTCAAGAACGGTGTTCTTTGGACGACCGTTTTGCTTGCCATCTGTCGTCTTCTGCTCGAACAATGAAACATTGGTCAGAATCTTTTCGAAGGTCTCTGGAGTGTCTTCAACAAGCAAATCGAAGACGTCCTTTGCATGTGTCATCAATCGAACGGCAATGATTGGATGATCACGTTCGTCCATTGGAACAGCATATGTAGTCACGAAGATTGGTAGATTCCACTTAGTGGCGAACTTGTTCTGTAGTGCTTCTGTTACGCTGTCCTGGAGTCGACGCAATTGTGCCTTACGAGAAACAATGGTCATGTCTTCTGGAAGATAAATGACGACCTGCGCCATCTTAATCTTAGATCGATGGACATCAAGATTTGAAAGCATGATTTCACCAGCATTACGGCCATAAGCCTGTGCAAATGCACGTGTAACGGAGTATGTCAAATCGTTTTCAACTGTTGATGATGGAGCACGCCCAGTACCGAGTGCTTCGATTCGATGTCGGTTAAGATGAATGCTGTGTCCCAAGTAGAGATCACGTTGTTGGATTCGAGTCGATTCAATCTTCTTTTGTCCACGCTCATCCTTCTCTTCACGATACAATTCAGCCCATTGAGAGGCCTTTCCAAGTGAGTTCGAGTACTCACTCAACTTTACGATAACATCAGAGCGGTCAAGCATTACCGCTGGCTGCAATCCCTTGTAATTCTCCAAAACAAGACGCAGAGCCTCGTTCTCGACGAACTTTTGGTTTGCTTCATCGCTCATATCCAGCATGACAACTGGAATGTTGTTGATGACATCGCCCATGTCAATACATGTAAGGCCTGCAACAGACTCAAGTTTCTTCCGACTTGCAGCGGCAGCTACATCCTTCGGCAATAGATCCTGTGGTGTGGTGGTGATGTATTGGAATGCACCCTTTGGAACGAATGCACGAGGATCTTCATCCCAAGTCATGTAGGCATCGTAAGATGTTCCACCAATTGAGATAACTGGTGGCATGATGAGAGGATTGCCAGAGGATTCGTGGATTGAATGAATAACACGCCATGATTGTGCCTGACGATCGATAGCATCTCGAGGGCTCTGTTGAATGTAAGCAGTCAGACTCTTGCCGCCACCGATCTTTCCTGTACGCATGGTCGCTAGTGATACGCCTTCCCCTACTGTAAACATGAGAGGACGACTCAAGTCATCGAGAATAACAGGTCGAAGCGCACCATTACGGCTCTTTCTCTTCTTTCGAGCGCTCTTAATCGCCTTTACAGTATCTGAATCGGTCAAATTATCCTTGGATGTCTGCTTGCTGTGGTCATCGTCACTCAGTGTCGAGACGATTGCAACCCCGAGTGGCCGCTGATCCTTCGGAGTTCCAAGGGTATTCTTTACTGGACCAACTGCATTTTGGATACGAATGGCAGTAGCGGTCTGTCGAGCGAGCATACCGCGAGGAACTCCATCTTCGACATCGTAGTCTTCGTTTGCGTGAGTGGCTTCAGAACCTGCAAATGACAAAACTACGTCGATAGGCTGAGGATAGCGCGTCTTCTTGTGTAGACCTGCCTTTAGGCCGCGATTGAGTTTATTCCAACAATTGTGGAGTTCGGTTTCTTCCCAGTTTGCAGGACCCAGGAGACCCTGGCCCTTTGGCATCAAAATCGCTGGACCATAAACCGGAGGATTCGGGCTAAGATTAATTGGTGAACTTTCGAATTCTTCATGTTCAACTCCATGTTCTGTATTGTTCTGTTGGACATTCTGAACTTCAGAATGTTGTGGTTGTGTAATTGGATTGTTGATCTTATTCATCCAGTCGGCAGTCTTGTTTGTTCTGATATCATCTTGTTCTCTCTTCATATTTTCATCTCCTTTGTTCTATTTTCCTTAATTCAGTAGTCCTCTGTCAGCTTTCGCATAATCGTTTGATGGTTTGATTGGATGGTCTGTTCCTGTTGGTTCACACGTTCAATAACTTGAATCATGGCTTCACCAATCTTGTTGGTCATGTCTTCAAGCAGTTTGAGTGAATCTCGCATAGAGATATTATCAGCTTCCAATCGAGTCATGTCGTTTTGGTGTTGAAGTCGATGAGCATTGAGGTGGGCAGCGACCTCTTGGCTTTGCTCCTTAGTAACTGTATTTTGTTGCAAATAATCTATATTTTGTTGAATTCGTTCAATGTCGTAAACAATAGTTTCCTGACTTTGTTGAAGCTCAGTTAGAGTAGGAGGAACTTGTTGAACGATGGTTGAATGATCGTTCAACATCTTTTTGTGACCTTCTTGATAGAGATGGTCCATTGAGTTCGCACGATCATTTGAGGAACGAACACTTTCGAACATCTGACGTGTGCTTTCAACGACATTACCAAGTGTACTCTCAATAGTTGAAATCTGACCTCGGCTATTCTTCAGGTAGTTATACAACAATGTCGTAAGGACGATGGTTGCGATTCCAATGGTTAGCATTAGTGTAATTGTTTCGGTTTGCATGATAATAGACTAGTTGACAAGATACCTTATCCCTGTGTCTTCATATGAAAATTTTAATTGATATTTCACAGATGTTTGTAGTCATCTTCATCAATGTGAAAGAAAATTACATTTTTGCTAATTGGATGTTTAACTCCTTCTAGAGCCTCAACGAGCGACTGAAGTGAACCGTCTCCATGAGAAATAGTTGCCATCGTTTTGGTTTTGGATAATTGCATAATTGACCTGGTTAAATCTTGATTACAATCATTACAGGACCATTTCAATTTAGGTATTGGAGGATGTTCCCATTTCGGTTGTAAGTTAACTGAATTTTTCCAAAGGAATGGATTAATTTCCAGACATTTGGTCAAGAGTTTTCTTCTCAAAACAAGGCTTGCATTCTTTGATTCAAGCCAATCGAGATGTTCGGTAATATCGCCGTGTACGAGTGTGATATCTACATCTCCAATTCTGAGATGTCTTTCCTTTCTTTCTATCGGTCTTAATTGATCTGGATGTTCGATAAGCCATTCAATCCATTGAGCAAACATCTCATCTTTCCATGGCGTTCCTTGAGGAACCGGATGTTCAAATCTCCCGCTTCCAAATTCTTGGTGCCTATTCCACAAAGCGTAGTATTGATTTACAGACATGTGGAATGGCCATCTCTTTGGAGGCTTTTCGATAATCTCCTGCAATTCTTCAACAGACATTCTCCTATGTTTCATCAGGCTTGCAAGAAAATCAAAACAATTAGGAAATTCTTTTTTCTGAGAAACTCTGAACATATCCGCAACGATGTCTTGATTTTGAGAACAATATAGCTCAACGCCTTCTGGAATGATGAACCACTCGGCTTTACCCAACGGCTCCCACATGACGTTATCATCAACTTGAAATTCTTCAACAGGAAGTGGCCACCTATCATCAAAATTCTTTCTGTCTGAAATGATTAATCCCCCATCTCTAACCTTCGAGGAAAGAGATGAAGCAGCTCTCAGGAGAGGGTGTTTTGGTTGTTCATTATATCCTGTAAAGAGTTCTGGAAAATCAATGTATAGGATATCAATAAACGGCAACTCTTCCATTCCAATTTTTGCATCTATTTGCCTGTGAACCAAGAGATTTTGGAATGGGAGATCTGGATTTCTGTAGGCTTGACCGATTCCGATTGGATTGTCTACTCTCGCGAAATATTCCATTCCATCTTTCGAATACTGGCCCCAGCCTCCATCGGGATAATCAGGCCCCAAATCGTCACAAATCAGAACAAACGGCTTGCCGTTATCTACCATGACGTTCCATGAAGCCAAGTAATTCCAATGAGGGCCAGGATGATAGGCGATAAGCGGCCTATCTTTGACAATCGGAAATGGAATCGAAGTGAACATTGTGTTTCCTTTCCATAGCATCACAAACACCTCGGATATCCAATTGAAACGACTCTGAATATTCTCTTTGTTTGTCTTTCAAGTCTTGAATAATAACTTGC
>Ga0206677_10002631_pt1 | contig 15588 bp, 10 predicted proteins | sample M130m12015metaG_FD_155475 | JGI IMG/M metagenome (GOLD analysis project Ga0206677, IMG submission 155475) | Ammonia-oxidizing marine archaeal communities from Monterey Bay, California, United States - M1 30m 12015 | ecosystem: Environmental > Aquatic > Marine > Intertidal zone | place: USA...
ATCCTCACCGTCTTGGACTCCATATATAGATGTAGAATCTGAGGCAACAAGACCCGTGCCCGTCTGTTCTACATCTACTCTTATTGTTTTTTGTGTACCACTTGCGGGTTCCGAAGCGTCAGGTAGCGCACAGGTAACAGAATTATCAGAATTAGTTTGAGTACCGGGAGAGCTTGTTCCAATTATAATATTATCTACATAAAACTTATAAGTTCTTTCACCCGTTATGTTTTTAGCTGTAGCTGTAAAAGTAATATCACTAGTATTATTTCCGTCATTGCCATCTACATTGTGGTTAATAACATATTTATTCGCTGTTAGATTTACTACTTTTGCGGATGTACCTGCGTAAGCTTTTGTAAAAGTTTGCGTTCTAGTAAGAGTATGGGATACTCCTGCGGCATCTTGTGCTATTATTGTAAAAACGATAGAAGCATTTCGTGCCGTCATACTACTAGCATTTCCATATCTTCTAGTGTTATCATCGGTACCATTGACACCCTCTGTAGAAATAGTTGTAGATGGAGATATAGTGCTATCAGGGGATGCTGCTGTTACTCTAAAAGTACTTGGTGCATATGGTGAGCTGTCATCATAGGTAAGAAACGTACTCCCTTGTAGGACTCTTATATCTGTGCCTGAGTTATTATAATTTAATACAGCTCCTGTCTCACTCGCAGGAACAACATGAGTTTCATTCGTTAAAATAACTGTAAAAGCATCAGATCCATTTTTAACTCCATAAATAGTAGTAGAGTCCTCAACAGTAATGCTTCCTTGAATAATCTCCACTTTTATTGTTGTTTGTTCACCGTTTGCGGGCTTAATAGTACTATCTGCTGCAAGAACAAATGTTTGTTGATCATTTTGGTTTGTAACAGTATGACCGGTTTGTGTACTAAGAGTACCATTTACATAAAACTTATAAGTTCTATTTACTCCCGAAACAAAATTAACGGCTGTTGCCGTGAAAGTAATCACATCACTATTTTCGTTATCATCTCCGTAAGGAACAGCATATTGACTAGCAGTTAAGACTCCTGTTAGAGAATTTAAACCGTCTATTCTTCTTGAATATACAGAAGGAGCTGACCATTCAGCCTGTTGAGGGGCTTGCCCATCCTCTGTAAAAATTCTTGTTATAACATAAATAATATCATTATTATTATCCAAAGAAGGCAAGGCAGTTTGCCAGCCAGTAGCCGCGTTTTCAGCGGGATTGTCAAAAGTACCTGCAGTAGCATTATAAGCACTAGCTGCGCCGCCATTGGCGACTTTGTTGAATAAAGAACGCTCCATCGCTGCAGCAAGACTATCATCTATAGATATAAAACCAATCTTATTATATCCAGCACTTGTTTTGTATACTCTTGCAATTAAAGTATCATTGGCATAGTTAAAATGATAATTATTTGTAGCTGCCGTACTGTTCGAAAAGATTTTAATAGGTCTATCTATATACACTACTGTATCACTATATACACAGGATACTCTCGCTGCTTGACTAACGACTCCGCTACCGGTACCGGCACTCGTAGCAACAAAAGAAGTGCCTACATTATTATCAGCTGCCCCAAATCCAGTAAATCCCGTACCAGATACTATAGTATAAGTCTGCCCTATTATAAGGCCCCCTGCTACGGGCATCTTTACTACTAAAAGTGCTCCTATATCTAAATCTGTTAGAAATTCAGTACTTGACCCTGTAATGACGGTAGAAGTAGAGGGCTGAATTGTCCCTGTTATATTAGACGTACCATTTAGCTCGGTTCCGTCTCCTGCATCAAACCAATAAGGTATATTATAAGAATTTTCTTTATTATATTTAAGAAGTTTCATAACACTAGCACTTATGCCGGGTCTCATTGCTATATAATGATGCTCAGATATAAACTCTCCAGCTACGTCTGAACCAGTCCATGTAATTGTAGGCAGATCATCAATAGTTAATTGATATGTTCCCGCATTTGTACTAGTATTTGTAATGAATGAAGAAGCGACTTTTTGAGGAGACAAAAATCCATATACATTTTTTTTGAACGAAAAAATTCCAGCATCTGACAACTGAGTAGTAGTACTGCAAGTTCCTCCTATAGGGAGCCCTAAAGGGGCTCGGGTAAGGCTGCCGTCCTTAAATCTATCTGTTACCGAAACACTTATAGTAACAATATCAGATAAGTTATCAAGAGTATTTATAGTTCTTACACCAACCTCATATTTTCCAGGTACTAAGTTTTGTATATTTGAAGGTGTCCAGAACCGTGTATTAGGGTCTGATATTCGAATAGGGTTTTCTATTTCTGGAAAGTTATGTGTAATCTCAAAACCTTTTAAATGTTCATATGTGCCTGCAACACCTCCAACATTCTCGGGGGCTTCCCAATAAATACGCAACTCTTCCCCCGATTTATCAGGCTTAATTGAATTAGAAGAAGCCACATGTAAAGGCACAGGAATTGTACTATCCGCTGTTACTGGAGGATATACTGTATCTGCTACAAAAGTAGCAAAATCTTCATCAACTGCTGCAAACTTTTCATCATAGTACTCAACTGCTGAGATATCTACTTGACCTTTGGAAGACTCATTTAAGGCTAGAATTTTATACTGTTTAGCAGAGCTTGTTGTTGTTAGCTTGTTTACTTTTTCTGTAAGCACCCAGATGCTATCAGCTTCAGGTACGCTGCTAAAGGCTGTATTCGGATTACCTTCTTCATTATTGCCTGTAGTTTTAACAGTTATAGTGTTTACTGAACCTGACGTTGTAGGGACCTCTCTACTTTCTATACGAGTTGTGTCGCTCCAAGTAAGGACTAAAGCATCGGCTCCAGAATTTGTTGTTTTAGCATTTTGAGCCTTTTGCTCAGTATCAATAGCTTGAAGAGTATAAGTGCCATTACCTGTTGATCCACCATCTCCATCTCCATCTATAAATGCATGTGTTATTAGATCTCCTGCTTTATATGTTTTAGTATTTATTGTTACTTCGGATGTAGCGAACGCTCCTGGCTCCGTAAAGAGTACAGATAATATATAATCACTACCACTGTTTAAATTGGTTGCATTATCTAAAGGAATGGTAGTGGTACTGCGCGATCCTGTATTAGAGATTCTTCCACCTATACGAACAGCAAATCTATTTTGGTCCTGAATATTAATAACATCTCCAGGAGCTAAAAAAGCACCATTTAAAGCAGTGCTAAAAGTTACTACTTCTCGTTGATTAGCAGCAGTCCATAACTTCCAACGACCGTATCTAAGAGCTTGCCCCTCAGAAGTTGCTCCCATAGCCACAGCTGTCTGAGACAGTATTTTTCCTGTTTCGGCTATATTTAACCTATCCTCTACTATTAGGGGTTCTGCTTTATAGTTAGCATCAGGATTTATCCATGTAACAATTACTTGGTTAACCCTAGTTTTACTGCCTGTACTTTCATAGCTAAACTCACCATTAATCACATTTGCACTTGTAAAGTTATAAACAGGCCCGCTAGGAGCATCCGCTACAGGCAGCAACTGTCCGTCAAAAAAGTATAACATTGATCTAAAAATAGTAGATATGTCTTTTAATATTTTGTAAGCATCTGATTGTTTGGTAAGATAAAGATTAGCCGTAAACCTAGGCTCCAGCCCTCCTTTGCCGTCTGCTACCTGTTCATCACAATATCTTGCAATTCTATACAAAGAATACTTATCAATATCTGTTGCTTCTAAAAAGTCTCCTAAACCATATCTATTATTAGTTAAAATATCATAAAAAATCCATGCAGGATTATTAGTGTATACTGGCTCTCCTGCGAAAGCACCGTTCCAGTCCTGATAAGAAGTTTCTATAGCACCTGTAGAAACATTACGGTTATAATTCGCTATACCATTACTAGCTTGATCTCTAGTTATATAATTTGAAGGTACTAAGACTTTTATACCTTTTGCATGGAAAGAACGAGTTGGAACACTTTGAAACTGTTTAGTATCAAAAGTAGTTTTAGCCATAGCTGAGTAAGGGTGTGTCAAGACTTCTTTAATTATAGCAGTAGTAGTGGACAAAGAAGATTGTGCTGACATCTGCCAATCACCTGAAACAACCCCTACAGCAGAATACCCGTCTCCAGTGTGATTACTTGTTCTAGATACTTTTACTCTAAAATCAATAAAAGGTCTATACTTACCAAGGTCTATAGGCCTTACAAAGCTAATTCCATTTTTAGTCATACCGGAATTTATAAAAGGATCGTGTAGAGTGATATAGCTATCAAAACTGCTTTCTCCGGGTTTTTTTATAGCCAACTCAACTTTATAGGTTGCATAAGTTGTTCTGTCACTACCATCGGTATCTATGGCAGTAAGCCCTCCCGGATATGAAATAGTAAAAGAAACTTCATCTACTTCTTGTATTTGTGCTGCAGATAAGTTAAAACCTGTTTGAGCACTTCCGGTCAAAACTTTAGGTTGCTGTGTGCCTCCGTGTCCTGCGCTTAACTCTAAACTTCCTCCACTAGCAGGAGAGTTTACTATAGAAGTAGAACCTACCCCTCCTGTGCCTGTAAAAGGTTCTTGATTTAAAGTACCTACTCGAAACTGGGAAGTTACACCCTTGTACTTTTTAACCCTTGTTTGATTCATAATATCTGCGTTTAATACAATTGCTCCTGTAACATCAAAAGCGCAGGTCATAGTAGAGTAAGGCCAAGCAGCCGCTAATGTTATAGTAGCTCCTGAAATACTAGAAATTTTTACAATTCTATCTACAGTTATATAGTAAGTACCATCTGGAACTATTAAACCTGAAGGCATTGTAGCTCCGGGCATAAATTCTGCTAAGGTTTGGCTACTCCTACTTAAAAGAGTTCCTTCCATTGAAACTTGTCCTGCACTAGAAGTGGTCACGAGTCTTAGGTTGACGGGTACTGTTGTAGAAATATCTGCCGAAGGTTCTGACAGCATAGTATCATTAAAAAAATTATTATTAGCTGTAAGAAGTGCTGTTGTGTTAGCATTTATATCACTTGTAGAGCCATTACTAGCAGTTCCATAGACTGTATGTACTGCACGTACAATTAAATATTTGTCTCCAGTTGTTGATTCAATAATAGGGCTAGCAGTAGAATTAGTTACTGTTGCACTTGTGGAGCCGCTAGTAAGCTGTACCAAAGCGCCTGTTTGATTATAAGGATTTGCACCTTGATTTAAAGGCGCAGCTCTATCATCATTAAGATAGACAGAAGCTTGAGCATCTACCAAACCATAGATAGGCCCTTCTGAAATAAGGTCTGTTACAGAAATTATCTGTTTATCGCCTCTATCATATTGTTGTAGTAAATTAAAGCCTAATGGGTTTAAGTGACTTTGATCGAACATCTATTTCTCCTTTATGCTATGTCTGCAACATTTACGTCTATACCGTGAACGCCGCCATTGGCATCCACATAAATATTATCAATATTTTGAGCAGTACTACTTCCTTGAACCACTTCAATTGAAATAGGTCTACCAGGTACTCTTAATTCTCCATAAAGAAGCGGTATAGGATCTCCTTCTTTGGCATTACTCGCCCCTCCTGAGAAAAGATAGTTTGTAGTTCCATCGTTTTTATCTATGGCCGGGTCAGGAGCCATAATTTGCTGTATACCCATAAGAGCTAAATTAGCTGCAAACAGCACTGTCATACTACCTGCAAGGGTTAGTCCTCCGGCTGCCGTAACAAAATAACCAGTTGTCGGCACCACTGCTGTCATCCCGCCTGCAGTAAGTCCAGTGCCCATTCCCACGGGCGCTCCCCCTATTCCCAAACCTGCAAAGCCTCCCGTAAAATAAATAACAGCAATAATAGCAATTGCAGCAAGTATTTTTGTAATGCCCTTTTTTGAACCGGCGGGAGCAATTGCCAACGTTATATCTCCTTTTATCACAGGAACTAATAAATCTTCATGCTCTACCTCTCCCTCCTCTGTGTCTAAAATAAAGCCTATATCTTCTTCATGACATTTTCTAAGATAAGGTAAAAAATCAGGACGATTAGCATTTATACACTTAAATATTTCTGCATAGTCATCTGTATTTACTACAAACTTTCTACCGAATCGCTCTCCTAATTCTCCTTGTAAATAAATATTACGCTGCATGACGATAAACTCCTGTTATATACTTTTTCCAGAAAGGGTATAAGTTCTCCCTGCAAGAAATTCTTTTTTCTGCATGATGAAAAAATAAATCTTCACCTAAGTAAACACCGCAGTGATTACCTACATTAGCTTGTATTGTAAAAATAATTACATCATTTTTTTGCATATTCCCATCTTCTACTTTAACATATCCGTAGTCTTTAATTATTTCGTCTGTAAAATAATCCAAACTTTTTTCCCACCAATCATCCTCAAAAGCAGCTCTAGTAGGTATCTGTATATCTTGAGAAGAAAGATAGTCTCTCATTGCTTCGAAACAGTCATTAACTCCAAACTCATACTCTCTACCATATAAAGACTTTTTCTCTCTTTCGGGCTCCACAAGTGTTAGTTCCATACCCGGATAGCTGAATATATAATAAGGTATCCCTAAGGTATTGCAGTATTTTTTATCGTTTTCACTCGGCTCCGAAGAAGCGTCGGGATGGCTATGTACAATTCCTATTATATCCCCTTTTCTACTTGCTGCTATATACTGCTTTGAGTCTATAACAAAACTGTCGTCCTCTTCTGAGACATTGTCACAAGGCACCCACTCTTTTCTACCTTTTACTGCTATTACTACGCCACAACCTTCTTTCGGATAGCAGCTTTCAAAATGCTTTTCTATTTCTTCTGTGTTCATATTAAAACTTTGTTGTTCCTGGAAAAGATCCAAAAGGTAGTCTAGCACTTCTATTAGTTCTGCCTGAAGGATTTTGATTTGCTGAAGTTTTAACTGCCGGTATCGCTCCGTATCTTGCCTTGCAAGATTGTAAAGTTTTTCCACATACCTCTTCTCGAACCCAGTGCCCTGAACCAAAATCAGGGGTATTATTCTGATTAGCGGCGTGTGTAGATTTCCAAATAGTATTTAAATGTTTAACTAAAGCTCCTTTGCTGTATGAATAACTCGCACTATAGACTGTCCAAGTAAAAACTTGTTTCCAATATGCAGAAGTTACTGAAGGAGTATTCCCTGTTCCTGCAATAATACATAACCATTTTTTATTATCATCACTAACATAGCTTTCAGTGGTATAGGCTGTACTCGCGCTATAATCATCAAAAGTGGTAGAATGTGCTACTAAAGGTCTATCATCAAAGTCAAAGAAGGCAGTATGAGAAAAAACCGTAGGGTCACCCGTTGAAGGAATATGTTTATAGTTATAAGTACTATTCTGCTTCCATGTACAACCTCCTCCTTTACCTTTATCATGTCCTTGGTATTGCCAACTACAGTACTTGCCTACCGCTACTCTTCTGGGCAGTTTGATGCCTTCTAAATCAAAAGGAGCTGCCACCTCAAATGTAACACTTATAGGTGTTTCAGAAGCTACTCTATCTATAATATACTCCTGTGTCCTAAACTCTACAGGAGGGCTAGAATTGCTGGTTGGGTATAAATACTTTTGAAGAGTTTGCCTTCTTACTATTCTTTGACCTACTAAATCATCATTTTTAAAGCCGTCTAAAGAAGAACTAAACAGCGTGCCTATATTAGCTACTGTTAAAGTAGGTCGAGAAGGTGCTCCATCGGCTTGAACATCTAAACCGTCAATTATCATAGGGAGAGCATCGTATTCTCTAACTGTGTACGGAGCTTTTTTATCTCTAAATCTTACTTCATCTAAGGCAGAATCCAAGCCTGGGTGTAAATAAAGAGTAGTTCCATTAGGTAAAGTTAATTGAAATAAATCTATTAAACCTGAATCAACCTCTAAGGATTGCGCATCTGTTGCTATTAAGTTACTCATGCTTCGTATACTCTTTTTAATGATAGTGAAAGACTATAAAAATTTTCATAGTCGTATGTTACTGAATAGTTTGTTGCCACTACTTTTACGTCTTTTTCTGCATTACCTTGTCCATTAGCGTCGTTAGTATCTGGAATTGTAAGCACAAACTTAGATACATTTTTTTTAGTATCTAAGAACGCTACTATATCATCTATGACTTCTTTGGGACGGGTTTTAAAAGATAAAGAATAAGTTTCATTGATGCTATTGATACCATCAACTATTCTCTGCTCATAACCATCCCCAAAAGAAGCAGTAAGCACTCTAGGCTGAGTACTCTTACTCATGGACTTATCCGGAGTTGCGTATGTTGAACCTGTATATATAAATCCTATTGTCATTAAGCTGCTCCATATGGATTCAAGATTCCACCCGATCGTTTTTGATTTTGTAATTCTGATTGAACCGCTTGTGCAACTGCAGCACCTAATTTATCCATATCTGGACCAGTACTATTACTCTTAGAAGTTTGTCCGTCAGTAGAAACATTAACAACTATATTATTATTAGTAGAGCCACTACCCTTCATTTCTACTGGGATAGAATTTCCATTGGGTAAAGGGACTACAGCTTCTGTTCCATGAAGAACTGCGGGATATCCTGATGTAGAACCTCTAGCTACTCCACCTGTTGAGTATCCTTGTGTTTTTGCTCCCTTTGAAAAAATCCCGCCATCTCTTGCACCAGGTACTTTTCCGGTAGGAGTTAGTATACCTCCATCTCTTGCTCCCAAACCTAAAAACTTTCCAAAACCTGTCATACCTAGAGTACTTTCTAGCATTTTCATAACCATTAATTTAATGATCATTCTGGCTATATCTGCAATTATTGCTTTTGCCATGTCCGCAAAAGCAGCTTTTGCACTTTTCGTTCCATTTACTAGAGAGTTAAATGCAGAGTTTAAACTAGACTCTAAAGTGTTTCCTAAACTTTGCCCTATTTGATCAATCTCATTTGCACTCTTTTTAGCTATATCTGTTTTTAGCTCCATTAGTCTTATTTCTTCTTCAGTAAGCTCTAGTTTTTCCATTATCTGAGCCCTTAACTCAGGACCTACTGAGTTAAGTACTAGTTGGTTCAGCATAGTCTGTTTCTCGGCTTGTTTAGTTAGCTGTGCATTTTTTTGCATATCGAATTGAATTTCTAACTTTCTTTGAGCTTCCATATCCGCAGGCAGTCTGCCCGCCTCTACCAGATCCCGTTCTAGCTGTACTTTCTCTTTGGCTAAAGCTGCTAGATTCAATCTATTAGCCTCTAGGTCAGCTAGATACTGCTTGGAACCCCCTTTTACATTTGAAAATATATCGTCAACTGTTTTAACCTGCACTCCAACCTGTTCCAAAACTCCAGCTGCTTTGTCTGCATTTGCTGCGGATTCTATTAGTCCTCGAATAGTATTCTCGGCCCCTAAAAGATTGTCCGGAGTGATTAAAGTAGCCAAAGAATCTGTAGTAGATTTTATGCCTGCTATATTTGTTGTTACAATACTAGCTGCGTCTTCATATTTTTTAATATCTTCTTGGCTCCCCTCTTTGAGAGCTTTTAGTAGTCCAGGTAAAACCTGCCCTAAGCCAGTTTCTTGGTCGTTTTGTTTTTCTAATGATGCTATAAGTGCTGTTCTTGCGTCGGCTTGAGCCTGTGGATCATCTAATTTTCCTATTTTTGCTAGCTCTGAGCCAATTCCTATGGTGCCTACCGCATTTGCCATCATTGAGGTTTTTTTACCCGCATCTTTTTCTCCTACTACGTTTTTAAATATACCTTTTGCCTCAGTTCCCATTTCTGCATAGGAAGCTTTCATATCTTCTAATAAGGATGCTTGAATGTTTAGCTGATCTGTTTGAGCCTGTTTTGCTACTGCATCCGTTCTACTTATTTCCAACATAGATAGCATTTTGTTTTCTAGATCAGTCACGCTAAAGTCGTCTGCAAAAACAAAAGGAGCCATAAGTTCCTTATCCCCGTCTATACCTAATGCTTTCTTGGCCCAGTCAGGTAACTTCTCTGCAAGGTTATTGATACCCTTAGTTATTAAGTTTAAAAATCCTTGTAAACCTTGAAGCATAGTTTTTAGCATCTTTGCAACATTAGTTACAAGATCCATAGGCCTTTTCATCAAGTTATCAAATAAAGTTGCAATACCTCCAATTAAAGCAAGAATACCTGTAGCTTTACTCATAAACTTAATAGCTTTACCGGTAATTTTTGCAACTGTACCCATAAACTTTAAAGTTCGGGTAGTGGCTTTTATAGCTTTTTGTAACCCTTTTACTGCTTTTATACTTACTTTTGCGAAAGTTTTCTTAAATTTTTGTCCGGTAGTTAAAGACTCTTTACCGTATTTTGTCATAGTAGTTTTAAAACTTTTAAGTATAGTTTCATCAGAACCTTTAAATATACCTGATTTAACTTTTCCAAACTCATCTAAATTATTTTTTGCCCTTTCTAAGGCTTTATCTAATTTTTTCTGATCTCCTATTCCAAGGTCTTGTCCGGAAGCTACTTTTGTTAATATTTTACTAGGGGCTCCTGTTTTCATTATATTTGAAGCCTGTCCTGCTGCGGAGGTTTTAGTATCTTTTATTTTTGCCTCTTGCTGTTCTAACGCTTTAATGATTGCTTTTGAGCTTTTTAACGCAGCTACTCTCGCCACTCTGAAACCTCTAGCGGATTTTTTACCGTAAGAAACAAATTGAGCGCCTCCAATCCCTAAAATACCTCCTAACTTTCCGATTATTCCAGTCATACTATTAAGAATTAAACCACCTATAACTGCTAATGCTGCTGCTGCTGCTCCTGCGTTTTCGCTCAAAAAAGTTGCTAAAGCGCTGAAAGCAGGCAAAACTGCTTGGGTAACTTCTCGTGCAATATCTGTCATTGTATTTTGTAATAACACAAAAGGGTTTACAGCAGCTTCTACAGCACCAAAATTTTCATTTAACTGTCTAGTTGTTTCTAAAAGAACTGCTTGGCTTTTTTCTGCAACCGTTAGTTTATCTGCGTTTTTACCAATTATTGCACCGTATCTTTCGGAAGCATCTGCTAGACGTAATGTAATACCTAATTCGTCTAATAGTTCAGGTTCTGCTTTTGAGGCACCTCGTACTAGTCTATCAAAAGTATCTTCATAACTACGCCCTAAAGCAGTAGAAGCTTTACGAGCCCCCTCGGCCAGTTCCTCTAGCTGAGCGGAAGAGAAGCCTTTAGCGGTACCAATAGCAGCAGCTTCTGCAGCTTTTTGAAACCCTAGCATTCCTCCACTAGCCTCTCTAAGTCTTCTAGTTACAGATCCTAGTGCTATACCCGTGCTTTGGGCGAATTGTGTTTGCCCTTTTTCCATGTTTGAAACGTCCGCAGCTCTCTTCAGAAACCCAAAGGCCGCAGTAATTGCAAAAAGATTGGCAGCTAAAGTTGCATAGGCCCCTACAAAGCTTCCTGCGCCTTGTGCCATTTTTGAAAAACCTTTACCAGCGCTTAAACCTGCTTGACCCACTCCTTTTGCTTTTTTATTAAAGTTGTCCGCCTCTCCGGCAGCTTTACCTAAGCCATCCCCCGCTTTTTTTGCGCCAAGACCTACTTTGCCCATAGTGCCGTTGTCGTCTACTACTACATCGATTTCAACCTTATTTTTTGCCATTAGCCTTTACACTATGGGTGAACTGTTTTCCACCGCCCGCAGATTTTCTTTCTTCTGCCTTTCGTTTTTTATCAGCCTTATCGCCTTTATATTCTATAAGGGCACTTTCATATAGTTTCATTATATATAATACTGTTTTTGGCTCTGACACATCATAAAGATTTATTAAGTATTCTAAGTTAGACCATATCTTGCCCATATAAGCTCCGGACATCCCATCCCAGTTGTCTTCAAGAAAGCCGAATATAAAAAATGCCACTTGAACCTCATACGGAAAATCCGATGGATCCAGCGGCATCTTATCAGGGTCGGGCTCTTCGCCTAATTGTTCGCAGATAGATAAATACTTGTCTACGTCAATTTGATCAGACTCTTTTACATATCGAACAAGCAGACGCTGTATCTCAACTACTTGTTCCCAGTAAAATTTTCTAACTCACTCACGGTCTCTGTAACCCAAGTATCAAAATCCCCTGAATTTTTCATAAGGAGTTCTGAATTTTCTTGAGTATGAAGGAGTTCATCTTCAGGGTCTAAAGCGCTAATATCCACTAATAGAAGCTCTTCTAAGTAACGATATTTAAAGCCAGACCATCCTTTGATTACTGCCTTACAGTATTCTACTAAAAATCTTTCCTCGTCTAAGTCTTCTTCTGGTTGACGAGTTTTTTTATTGAACTTTGTAGTAACACACTTTTTGCGTAACTTTACTAACTCTTCTCTGGCTAGATAACATAAATCTACGCTCATCCCTTTATAGCCGGGGAAGTCAATTGTTACTGTTTTGCTAGGAGTCATAAGACTCGCTAATGAAATTGGGTTTTCGCTCATTTTTTATCCTTTAAAGTAAAGTTAGTTGATAAAATAAGGGGTGAAAATCACCCCTTATTTCGATTTTCTATTCCATAGTATAGTCTAAAAGACCTTCCATGTCAAGAACTTTTTTTTAATACCTTACTACGCTGGATTATATACAATCGTTGCTTCGTCAGTAGCATCAATAGTACTGGGCAAAGCGTGGAAAGTAGTCTCCAAAGAAATAACATCTTCGATAGAATGTGTCGGAACTTCTAAGTGACACGTTGGTAAAGTGACTTGTATATTAGGAGCAGTTGCGCCGCCTATATTAAATACTAAATTAAAGTCATTTGTAATTGCACCAGTAGATTCAATTAAGTCTTCAAACAAATCTGCACTTCCACCAGCATGATTGCCTAAGTAACAAGTAAAGGATCCTCCAATATTAAGTGTCCCTGTTACAGCTGCAAAAGGCTGATTAATTACTCCTAACGTTTCTGGTGTAATGTAGGTGAGGTTGTTTTCAAAATTAAGACTGCCGCCAGTAAGGGTCAGATTATAGGTAGCTACAAAATTACCTGTTTCAGCATGTGTTACTGCAAGAGTAGTAAGACGATTACGAATAAAGTTACCTGTACTTGAAACGCCTTCAGTAATATTAGCAGTTGGGCTACTTCCTTGTTCTGTAATTAACTTCCCAAAACCTGACCAGTTAATAGTTGTAATACCCTCAATATCAAAGTCCATACCCGCAGAATTAACTACACAACCTTCAATTTTGTAAACAGTATGAGTGTCGGCATTATAAGCACCTTGTCCCATAATAAAGTAAATATCCAACTCTTTTAAGCTTGCTACGTCTGCATCTGAAAAGTCGATGGTTAGTGCTGATGCACTGTTTGCCATGCCTTGATCAGCAGACCAGGCTGAGTTAGTATTCGGAGTGCCTGCAGCTCCTCTAGTAAATACCCCATTACCTACAAGAGCTGCCCATAGAACTTCTTCTACTGCGTGAGCTTGCACACCAAGTGCGTCCCAACCTGTTGCAATGTTTGATGTAGCGGATTTGAAGGGGCGAGCATAGGTGGAGAAGCTCCACTCTGCTGGTGCGTAAGAATCGTTGAACATTCTTCGTCCTCTTCGGCTTTTATTACCTGAAACCGCTGAAGACATTTCCGCCAGACTAATCTCTGACGTATTTGTTGCTTGCGAGAAAGAAAACCCGTCTAAAACAGGAATTTCCCAGTAAACTGTACCGTCTGATACAACTACTCTGGTATCTCTACTAAAAAATAAATCGTTTGCCATAGTTATTCTCCTATGTTATCTTGAAAAGGCTAGGACGTGAACGTTTGCTCGTGCCTGCATTTTCTAGTATCGAACCTCTATAAGCATTTCACCAACACCTAAAGGCTCAAGTACACCTTCATCAGTATCTAAACTAATAATTGTGATTTGTTGCGTATATTGATCTGTATTAGTGCGATCTTTATACTTTAACCGAGAGTTTTCTTCCAATAAGGTTTCAACATCCTCCATTAGCTCATCCAAAGCTTCTACCGCATCTTCGGCTTGTACATAACATCTCAAGGTGACGCTAAGAAATCTGTCTTTATGTCCGGCTGTATGATACTCTCGTGTCTCAGAGCCGGCATTTAGGTGAACTGCAGGAAATTCCTCCACTTCATCCCAAAATTTTAATCGAGGAGAGACATTTTCACCTAAGTCGGTAAGAAATGTTCCCGCTCCATTTATAGTTTTAAGCTTATCTACTAGAGCACTAACAATACCCAGACGTCTTGTTGTATATGTTCTGCTCATTATTGTCTCCTAGTGTAGAATCTTCCGATTGCAAACTGTGCTGCTATTTCTCGAATAGACTTATCAATTAATTCTCTTGGATCTCTTTCTCCGTTTGACCAGTTTCCGGAGCTCCCCTCTTCAAATACTTGGTAAGGGTTTCTTTGATATGTATAGCCAAAACTTGGATAACCTTTTGGAGTCTGCACTACATCTGTTAGCCTTACACTTTCTGCAAATCTTCCTGTTCTATTTACAAGTGCAGGACTCTGCATATTTTTTCTTACTGTATTAGGTAGTTCTTTATTGATTAAACCAATAAGTTGTAAAGGTTGCATTGCAGGACTTTTTCTTACTTTCTTTTGTTTAACAGAACGTAATTTTTTCTTTTTATAGCTTTTATAAGAACTACCTTTTAAGTTGTCGGTTGAGGGTTTTCTACCTCTTTTTCGCTTTTTTGGTCTTTTCTTTGGATCAAGTGCTTCTGTTAATACGTCTAATACATCTATAGGTAGTGTTGGAGAACCTCGTAAATTACTTATATCAATATTATTAAAAAATTCTGTAACTTTTTTACTTTCCCCTTCTATTAAATCTTTAAAAAGTTCTCCTATAAATGCAGAAATCCTACCTTTTGGTTGGTTAAGTTTTATAGGTTCGTACTCTAACTCTATAACTCCTTTTACTCCTGTCAAAAGATCTACATCTGCCTTATAATCAACAGTATATTTTCTTTTTTTAGAAGCAGTTTTTTCAACCTGTTCCAGCAAATAGTCTAGGTCTACCTTATGTAAATCTTTTTCAGACACTATTTTGTCTAATTCTTTTGCTATCTGAAATAAAGCTCTTAAATGGGGTCTACGAGGATCCGAATCCTCCATACCTTCTAAAGCCAGAGACATGTTGCCTCTGAGAACGCTAATATTTTTGTGCCCTAGCTCGTGAGACTCTTTCATCTCTGGCATTATTTGCTCTAGGAATCTTTTATGTTGCCTGAAGTTTCCTCCGCCTCCGAAAATACGTTGAGCACTTCTTACTTGAAGTCTAGTACCTGGAACCAGTTTTCTAGAGCCTTCTCCAAACTCTTGAACCATAGCCTCAGTAGCTTTACGGAGAGTTTCATACCTCTCAGCATACTTACCAGGTATAATTGCCAGTTGTTGTATTGTTTTATCGCGATCTATTGCTTTTCTTAAAACTTTTGAGGATACAAACACATCTCTTGCTAGTCTATCCGAGATCCCTTTAACTGTTCTAGGCTTATATACCTTCGCCATATCTAAAAGTTCTTATATAGATCTAGTACACGCTTAATATGGTCAGGAAACGCTACATTGTTTCTCTGACTTGAAGAAGCATTGTTCTGGATGCTCGCACCTGCTATAGTCTGACG
>Ga0206677_10002632_pt1 | contig 15588 bp, 13 predicted proteins | sample M130m12015metaG_FD_155475 | JGI IMG/M metagenome (GOLD analysis project Ga0206677, IMG submission 155475) | Ammonia-oxidizing marine archaeal communities from Monterey Bay, California, United States - M1 30m 12015 | ecosystem: Environmental > Aquatic > Marine > Intertidal zone | place: USA...
CCATTTCCATTATTTTTCCAAATAATAGCAATAATTTCAATATTATCCATATTCCAGGATGGATCAATGTCATAAGTTTGAGCACCTAATTCTGTGTAAGAATCAGCTGAAAGATTACCAGTAAAATCAATACCATATATATTACTAGTGATTTTGTCTCTAAGAACATGCTTATGAGATACTGAACCAGTTTTACCAGCTTGAATTTCCATTACACCATCCTCAAGAACATATGCACCAATTTTAAATGTACCTGTTTGATCTTTAAAAGTTTTAACTGCCCAGTTAAGTGTAATAGCGTTACCGTCCCTAGACACATTTCCACCTACACCCATTTCGACAGGTGAGTTAGTAAAATCGGTTACTGCATCAATAACATTGGTTTTAGTTTGACCTGTATAAATACCTCCATTTTCTCCATATTCAGTTCTGTTAGAGCCATTAAAAGAAAATGTTGGCCAACCTCTAACACCAAAATCTGTTGCTAATTTTTGAGCTGTTGCATTAGTCATTTTACTGGATGCGGATCCATAGATACTAGTAGCAATTGCATTTTCTTCCAGATTATCAATGATTTCTTCATTTAAATCCCACCCCCATTGGCCGCAAGGTCCACACCAAGTAGCTGTAATTTTTGAATATAAACCAATGTTTTGTTCGGCTATTTCAATTGTGCTATCTGGTGGAGATGGCGTAGTCTCATCATCCTTACATCCCCAAAAAGATAAAGCTGCTATAACAGCCGTTAATAGAATTATTTTTTTCATACTTCAATTTTAATTAAAATTAGTTTGATAAACAATAAGATAAAAATTTTTAAAATATCCGCAAAATTGAAAGGTTTAGTTATTCAACAGTCTATTTTTGCTAACATATGAAATATTTAACATCAATTTTACCTCTCCTGACTCTGTTGTCATCTTGTACTATTCTAAAATCTAACAAAGTGAGTGAAATCAATGTGAATAGCCAATATTCGAAAGAGTGTATAGAGATAACAACAAACAAATCACCTAATGAATGGACACAATTTTGTGATCCCATTGAAAATTTTAATTATCAAGAGGGTTTTATCTATAAAATTGAAATTGAAGAAATTAAAGTTAAAAAAAATGACTCAAAAATTACCAAATATAACTGCAATAAAGTCATCAGTAAAACACCAAGTTTATCATCTCCAGGTCTTTATGTTCACATACAAACTAAAATGGGCGATATTGTGGGTAAACTAGATATGGATTTAGCTCCACTAACAGTTGCAAACTTTGTAGGTCTGGCTGAAGGCAGTATTAAAAATAAAGCTTTTCCAGAAGGTAGACCATTTTATGATAGTCTTACTTTTCATAGGGTTATCCCAAATTTTATGATTCAAGGTGGTGATCCAATCGGAAATGGTACTGGAGGTCCAGGGTATAAGTTTAAAAATGAGATACATCCCGATCTAAAACATGACAAACCAGGTATTTTTAGTATGGCTAATTCTGGACCCAATACAAATGGTAGTCAGTTTTTCATTACTCATGCAGCTACTCCATGGCTAGATGGTCAATACAATATCTTTGGTCAAGTTATTATTGGCCAAGACATTGTTAATGCTATCGGTGCAGTAGCTAAAGATCGAAGAAATAAACCGAATACTCCCATATATATTAATAAAGTTTTGATTATTCGTATTGGAGAAGCAGCCAAAAATTTTGATGCTGTTAACACATTTAAATACATGCAATATTGAATAACACCATTCAAATAAAAGAATACAAGTTTAAAGGCTCTTTAAAAAGAATTATATCGGCAGATTTAACTTACATTAACTATACAAGCCCAGTTCCTATAGTCGTTTTTGCTCATGGATTTAAAGGTTTCAAAGATTGGGGTGCATGGTCTTTAGCTGCTGAAATATTTGCAAGTAAAGGTTTGCCTTTTTTTAAATTCAACTTTTCTCATAACGGTACTAGCCCTAATAATTTGTCTGAATTTGTTGATTTAGAAGCATTTGGTAACAATAATTTCAAACTCGAATATGATGACCTAGGAATGGTCTTTGATTTTATAGGCAATAAAGCTGAGTCATTTAATTTTGATTGGAATGGTGAGATCTATCTAATTGGTCATAGTCGTGGCGGAGCAGTTTCACTGTTGAAATCTGCACAGGATGATAGAGTTAATAAATGTTCAACATGGTCATCTGTTTCCGATTTAGAGCGATATCTTGAAATGAAAGATTTTAAAGAATGGCAAAAAACAGGTGTTCACACCATTATTAATCAAAGAACTAATCAAGAAATGCCCATTTATTTTCAATTTGTTGAAGCATTTGCTAAAAATGCTAGCGAACTAAGCTTGGCAAAGCAATTTGAAAATATAAGCTGCCCACTATTAATTGTTCATGGCGATAATGACAAATCTGTACCACTGTCTGATGCACATACTATTTATCAAAATATACCCCATGCTATTTTATTAGAAGTAGAAAATTCAGATCATACATATAATACTAAACATCCTCTAGTAGAGCGAAAGATATCTAGAGCATTTGCTGAGGTTATCACTGAGACTATTGCTTTTTTAAACCTCTGACATGCCTAAATCAATTGCAATAATTGGTGGAGGTGCTGCTGGATTTTTTTCGGCAATTAATATTGCTAAAAAAAATCTAAATTATAATATCACTATTTATGAAGCAAGCAACAAGCTCCTATCGAAAGTGTTGATATCAGGCGGAGGTCGGTGTAATGTTACAAACAGAATATCTGAACCTAAAGTTTTAGCTAATAATTATCCTAGAGGATATGATTTTTTGGAACCTGTTTTCGAACAATTCTCAACTTTGGATACTCAGAAATGGTTTTCTAAACATGGAGTTAAACTAAAAACGGAATTGGATGGTCGTGTTTTTCCTGTTACTGATTCCTCCGAAACGATATATAATTGTCTTTATCAAAATTGTATAGAATTAGGAGTTAATGTTAAATTAAAACATAGGCTTGTTGATCTAAATTTTAATCAAGGAGAATGGTATCTTAAATTCAAGACACAACATGAAACATCTGATATTGTAATTCTTGCCACAGGAATAAATACTGGGATACTTAATATGCTTGAAAAATTAAGTCTACCCATTATTCAACCAGTACCTTCTCTATTTACATTTAATTCTAAAAATCATCGGCAATTAAATTTATCAGGTATTAGTGTATATAATGCCCTTGTATCAATAAACGAAATTCCCAGTCGAATAGAAAATGGACCATTGCTGATAACACATTGGGGATATAGCGGTCCATCTATTTTGAAATTAAGCTCTTGGTTAGCTTTTGATATAGAAAAACTTAATTATGATTTTAATTTATCTATTAATTGGAATAGTTACGATTTAAAGAGTTTGGAAAATCGTTTATTTTTAAATGTGATAAACAATCCAAAGCAAAAAGTTAGGAATTGGACTGAACATGATCTCCCCAAAAGATTATGGTATCAACTATTTGATTCAACTGGCCTTAAAGAGTATGTTAATTGGTCTGAGATTGGTAAAAAAGGCATTCATAAAATTCTATCTATATTGACAAAATATGAAGTTAGAATTCAAGGGAAAAGTACACACAAAGAAGAATTTGTCTCAGCTGGAGGAATAAACTTAAGTGCCGTTAATTTTAACTCTTTTTCGATTAAAAACTATTCAAATTTGTATGCAGTTGGAGAGTTATTGAATATTGACGCTGTTACTGGTGGGTTTAATTTTCAAGCTGCTTGGAGTGGAGCATATATGATATCAGAACATCTATCTAATAAGATTTAATTAGTTGTTAAGAAAATAGTTGTGGTTGAAGAGGTATAAAAATCAAAAGACCCTTAAAATTGCAATATCATGGAGAGTATAGTAATAGAAGGTAGATTAATTCAAATATTGACAGCTCAAGAAGGTCAAAGCACACGAGGAGCATGGAAAAAACAAGATTTCGTAATAGAAACATCAGAACAATATCCTAAAAAAGTATGCATAAGCTGTTGGAATGAAAAAACGGATGAATTATCTAAGTTTCAATTGAATGATAATCTAAAAGTTTCTGTCAACATAGAGTCTAGGGAATATAACTCAAAATGGTATACAGATGTTAAAGCATGGAGAATAGACCAACTTAATGATAGTGCACCAGTTTCTAACAATAATGAAGCCAATGATGATGTTTCAGGAGTTAGTTTTACGAGTGATGATAATGATGATTTACCATTTTAATTTATAAATTAAAGGCAACAGCTAATTGATTAAAGAAACTTATCAAAACATCAGGCTTAATTAATATAATCATAGCAATCCCTCCTATTGCTCCATAAATATGTGCCTCATGACCAATGTTGTCTATATTCTTCTTTGACATATAGTAGGAGTACCATATGTAAAGAACCCCAAATAAAATTGCTGGTATTGGTATAAAAAGGTACAATTCAAGCATGCTTAATGGGTTAATCAAAATATATGCAAATAACACTCCAGATACGCCACCTGACGCACCAACAGCTTGGTAGCTATAGATCGACTTATATTTAATATATCCTGGGATGTGGGCAATTATTGTAGAACCTAAAAATAAACCCAGAAAAAGAATTGAGGATGAATTTTCAAAATGTGAACTTAGGTGATATTCTAAATAATTTCCAAAACTGAACAACACAAAAAGATTTACGAATAAATGCATGTAATCAGCATGAAGCCATGCACTTGATATGAATCGGAACCATTCATTATTTTTTGAAATTATATAAGGTTTAAATAGAAATTTTGAAAATAATACGCTATTTGAAAACCCATAAAAACTTATCAAAGCTATACTTACAATTAGTAGGATATTTATACTCACTAATAACAAATGTCGTTAATTGATAGTAATAAATTTTTGTTCGAATAATTCTATTTTAATTTTACACCATTAAAAAAATACTTCTTATATCTGATACGCACAGTTATTTTGGTAACGAAATAGTAGAAAAGTTACCTCAATTTGATGAATTATGGCATGCTGGTGATTGGGGGACAATAGATGACCTAAATACACGGTCTGACCTTAATGTTAGAGGGGTTTTTGGAAACATTGATGATCAAAAAGTAAGAGGTGAATACCCAAAAGAGCTTTTCTTTCAAATTGAGGGTTTGACAGTATATATGACACATATTGGAGGATATCCTGGTAAATACCAAAAATTGATAAAAAAACGTTTAACAGAATTAAGGCCTGACCTTTATATATGTGGTCATTCGCATATTTGTAAAATAATGAAAGATCATAACTTGAATTTAATACATTTTAATCCAGGAGCTATTGGTTATCATGGATTTCATTCAAAAAGAACAATGATTACTTTTTCAATTAATCAAGGTAAAATTAAAGACATAAAAATACATGAATATAATAAATAATAAATCAGCGTTTAAATATTTTGTGGTTGCATGTATCTTTATTACCTCATGTACTACGTTTAAAAATGCTGAAGGTCAACAAAAAATACCTAAAAAAGCTCAGAGCTTATTTGATGAAGGACTTAGAATGCAAGGATATGGAGAATATGAAGAAGCCATAAAACTTTTCAAACAATCCATTAAGAAAGCACCTGAATATATTAATGCGTATGATGCTCTTGCAAATACATACCAAAAAAATAAGCAACTGGGAAAGTCCAAAAACACTTATTTAAAACTGATAATACTGAATCCAAATCATTTTTATGGTTTGTACGAATTAGGTAATATTTATTTTGAACTAGGTGAGTTAGATAGTTCGGAATATCATTATCAAAGGTTTTTAGCTGTTAATAAATCAAATGACAAATATTCTCAAAATGCACGAATGAATATAATTAATATTCAGTTTACACGGAAGGCTATTCAAAACCCATTGGATGTTAACCCCTTAAATTTAGGCCCAAACATAAATTCTAAAGATCAAGAATACTCTCCTGCCTTTGCTATAGATGAAAAAACCATTTATATCACCAAGCGAATGGGCAATTTATCTGATACACGACCAAATGAGGATTTATATTATGCAACGTTAAATAATAGTGATTGGGGAAAGTTGAGAAATATAGGACCTCCAATAAATACCATAGAAAATGAGGGAGCATTTAGTGTTTCATCAGATGGTAATTATATATTTTTTACGTCCTGTAGTCGTTCAGGTGGAAAAGGACAATGTGATATTTGGATTACTTCACAAAAAAATAATAGATGGTCTGAACCACAGAATCTTCAATCACCCATAAATACTAAATACTGGGAGTCACAACCCAGCATAACATCTGATGGAAGAAAACTATACTTCACAAGTGATCGTCCTGGAGGATATGGAGGGACTGATATATGGGTGTCAGAGTTTAGTAATACTGGATGGTCTTCCCCAAAAAATCTAGGACCAACAATTAATACCTCAAAAGATGAGCAGTTTCCTTTTATACATGCTGATAATAATACACTATATTTTAGTTCAGACGGACATCCTGGTATGGGTAAAAGTGATCTTTATTTAGTTAGAAAGATAAATGATGGTTCATGGGACGCACCAATTAATCTAGGTTATCCAATTAATACACGGGGTCAAGATTGGAACCTAGTAGTAGCAAGAAACGGAAAAACAGCATATTTTAGTAGTGATCAATTAAACGGTTTAGGTGGTTTAGATATATATACTTTTGAATTGCCCGATAAACTTCAAGCAGATAAAGTCAGTTATTTGAGAGGTTATGTTAGAGATGCAATTACAAAATTGCCATTATCAGCTAATGTTGAATTAACTCCAATTACTGGTGAATCATCAACAATCACGTATGCAAACCAAGATAATGGAATGTTCCTTGTTCCACTAAAAACCAATATGCAATATGCTCTTACAATTGATAAGAATGGTTATTTATTCTACTCAGAAAATTTTGATATGCCTAATATTCAAAAAGATAAACCGATAGAGTTATATATTGATTTAGAAAAAATAAAACTGGGGAATACTGTAGTTTTAAATAATATATTTTTTGACACAGATAAGTTTGATCTTAAAGATGAGAGTAAATTGGAGTTAGAAAAACTCGTACTATTTTTAAAAGAAAATAAAGATATTAAAATTGAAATAAGTGGTCATACAGACGATATAGGTGATTCAAAACATAATTTGAATTTATCAAAAAATAGAGCTAAGTCAGTGTGTGATTACCTCATGAGAAACTCAATTGAGGAAGAAAGAGTAAAATATAAAGGGTATGGAGATACCAAACCAATTATTGAAAATAATTCAAAAGAAAATAGAGCCAAAAATAGGCGGACAGAGTTTAAAATTATTGAGACTTAGCTATAACCCAACTATGTATAATTGGTGAAAAATGTTGATGTTCAAGAAGTTGTATTTTTTTTCTTAATATTTCTACATCGTCGTTTGCATCAATATTAATTGTGAATTGTGCAAGAATTCTACCTTTATCAAACTCATCATTTACTTCATGAATAGTAATCCCTGATTTCAATTCTTTATTCTTAATTATGGCTTCATGTACACGATTTCCATACATATTTTTCCCACCATATTTAGGTAATAAACTTGGGTGAATATTGATGATTCTTCCCTTGTAGTGTTTGATTATTTCTTCAGGGACAAGTTTCAAAAATCCAGCTAACACTATGAAATCAATATTTCTGTCCTTAAGTCCACTTAATATATTGGATGGTTCCCATGATTTTTTATCCCATAATATTGATTCTATTTGATGATTTTGAGCTACATTAAAAGCTCCTGCCTTACTCCTATTGCAACCCAATGAAACAACATTAATAGTAGGTATATTTTTAAAATAAGATAAAATCTTATCGGCATTACTACCACCACCAGAAGCCCAAATTTCAATATTTATCATTGAATTGTTAATGTATTTATTAATATACTTAGTTCACGCATAGATTCTGCTTTTGCCTCGTTGGGGTAAAACAAAAATCCCTCCACATATATTATCCTACTTTTGGATTCGTCTACAACAATTTTCAAATGAGATGGTCCTCCCATAAAATCTCCATAAACATCCCACCAGCCATATATATCCGCCGAATAATTGCCATTATAATTTGATTTTTTCATGACTGGATTAATAGCACTTGAATATTTCATATAACTATTTTTTATCTCACCTGGGATATATTTTTTAGTGTAGTAGTTTCTAACTTTAAGAATTGAATCAAGACGCAAATCGTTGGAATCTCTGTATTTGCTTTCAAACATCATTATACCAAATTGTTGTTCTTTTACATTACTCACTTTTCTTAGCCATGTAAACTCTTCATTTTCTATTGCAATTCGATATGATTTTGGTTTTCTTATCCCATAGTTGAAGTTGGTTAATGAACGTTGTATGAAGGGATCGCTAGAAGAATTTATACTCCCTAATAATTTTTCCTTGCCTGAAATAGACTCATGGTTAAGAGCTATTTTAAGAAATCGATTATTATTCTCAGATAGTTTTTTCATCATATCTTTTTTATTATCAGCAATAACAAAAAAAATATTTTGATTTTTTGCAAAAAGATTAGCCTGTTTGATGCCAAGTAAATTTGGCTTTGTTTGATCTATTTCTTGAACGGAATTTAAAATTGAAATATCAATAACATTACTCAATTCTAAAATTTGATCCTTAATTAGTAAAACAAAAATATTGTGATGTTTTTTGAAATATCCTTTAAAAAATGATGGATCTGCAAATAGTATTTTGAAAGAATTCTCACCTGGAGGTGGGAAACCATCTAACTTTTTCTGAAAGACATTATTTATTGCTATTTTATATTCTTCATCATATGAATTTGATAGAACGACTAGCTCAGATAATTTACCAACAGATTCAGGCTTTAATTTATCCCTTTTTTCTGGTGATGAGCAAGATGCTAATAAAATAATTAGATGTAATAAGACTAAATATGATCTCACAATAATTTATTTGGATATAATCAAGCGTTGATTGGGATATATAAAACTTCCCTTGATTTTATTCCAAGATTTTAATTGTGAAACAGAGATTTTGAATTTACGAGCAATAATTGGTAAGCAATCACCTCTCTTAACATAGTAATATCTTGGCTTAGGTTTTCTTGCTTCTTCTAGTCTAATTTGTTCTGCTCTTTCTTTTGACTCTTCAACTAATTCATCTTGACAGGCATAAAACTCTTCATATTTATTCTCTGGAATATTTAAAAAATAACCATCATAATTATGAGGGATTTTATCTGATTTTATTTCAGGATTCAAATTTAAAAGTTCTTTAGTGCTCATGTCTAACTTGTAAGCAATAACTGTTAAATCTAAGCCTTTTCTACAATAAACATTAGCTATGTTATATTCAAAAGGGTCAAAAGGAGCAGGTATAATGCCATATTCATCATAGAAATTCATCATATAAGTCATTGCAATATATTTAGGAACATAATTTTGAGTTTCACGAGGAAGATAATTGTAAATGCCCCAAAAATCTTTTTTTCCTGAGTATCGCATTGCTTTTCTAACATTTCCAGGCCCACAATTATAAGCAGCTAAAGCAACTAACCAATCATCATAATGATTGAACATTTGTTTAAGATATGTGCAAGCAGCATGAGTACTTTTCTCAATGGATCTTCTTTCGTCAATTGAACTATTCATTTTTAGGTCAAATATTCGAGCTGTAGCTGGCATAAATTGCCATGGGCCAATAGCTCCCACATGAGACCCAGCAAAAGGGTTTAAGCCTGATTCTATGATGGATAAGTATTTGAGCTCTATAGGCATATCATATGTGTTCAATATTTCTTCATAGATAGGAAAGAAATATTCAGACTTGGTGATCATCTGTTTTAATTTAGATTGCCACTTTACACCAAAAAAATCAATTTGCTTTTTAACTAATGAATTATAGTCCATTTGCACTTCTAAATCCAATGAATTAATATGGCATTTAAAAAGTTCATAGTTTACTGGAATTTTATTGCTTTCAAAAGATACAATTTCAGTAGAATAAAGTTCTTTAGGAGTGATGTTATTTATTATAATACTGTTAGCATCTAAGATATAATCATAACTTGAACTATTTTTTTGTTGAAATTGGGTATTAGTATTTAGAGTAATTGCATTTGAATCCTTATCGTTTGAATAAACGTAGAAAGGCAATAAAAATAATAGGCACAACAATAAATATTTTTTCATCAGTTCAAAATAATTCATTTATAATCTATTATTCCCTTTCAATTATTAACATAACGAATATGTGTTCAATATTATATAAAATTATATAGTTATATTGCGTTGAAGAAGATTTTAATTAATGAGCTCAGTATCTAACCCTTCGTTTGGTGATTTAGCAAGAGAGGCAAGCTTACAGCCTCAAGAAAAACTCGTTCGATTATCTGATTCCCTGAAAGCCCTTTCAATTGGGATTCCAAAGGAGACTACCTATCAGGAAAACAGAGTCCCCTTATCTCCTATGGCTGTTCAGTTACTTGTTCAACAAGGCCATTCAATCCAGCTTGAGTCTGGATGTGGAGAAAAAGCTAATTTTACTGATTTAGATTATAGTACTGCTGGTGGTGATATACTTGAGAAAAAAGAATTAATCTATCAAAATGATATTATTCTTAAGATAGCCCCTCCCACTTCTGAGGAAATAGACTATATGAAATCTAATCAAGTTTTGATTAGTGCACTTCAAATGGTCAGGACTAAAGAATCTATGATAAAGCAATTAATCTCAAAAAATATAACAGCAATAGGTTATGAATTATTAAGAGATGATGAGGGTTCTTTGCCAATCATGCGATGTATGAGTGAAATTGCTGGCCGTTCTTCTGTACTAATTGCAGCAGAGTATTTAAGTAATTTTAATGCTGGTAAAGGAGAACTATTTGGAGGTATTCCTGGTATTCAGCCAACTAAGGTAGTAATAATTGGAGCTGGTGCTGTTGGAGAATATGCTGCTCATGCTGCAATAGCCCTTGGAGCGTCAGTAAAAATATTTGATAACAATATCAATAAATTAAGAAGAATTGAAAGGAATTTAGGTTCTAGAATATGCAGTTCGACTATAATACCTAAAACATTAGCAAAATCTATTTCAGAATGTGACGTTGCAATTGGAGCATTGAGAAGTCCACTTGGTTATAGCCCATGTGTTGTTACGGAAGAAATGGTTGCTCAAATGAGAGACCAGTCAATCATTATTGATGTCAGTATTGATCAAGGAGGTTGTTTTGAAACCTCAAAACCTACAGATCACCAGAATCCAGTATTTGAAAAGCATGATGTTCTCCATTATTGTGTTCCAAATTTACCTTCTAGGTATTCTAGGACAGCAAGTTACGCATTAAGTAATATCTTCACCCACCTTCTTTCATCTATTTCATCAAATGGAGGTTTCGAAACATATCTTAAGAACCACGAAGGTTTTCGTGCGGGAACATATTTATACAAAGGAAAACTTACGAATAGAATTATAGCTAAAAGGTTTAGTCTTCCATGTAGCGAGATAGAATTTCTTCTTGCCGGGGTGTAAATGTTACTTTTTCTTAGCTTTTCCTGTATAAGGATCAACTCCACGCTTCTTAGCCATATTCTCTAACCTCTTTTGTAAACTAGACTTTTTGATTACAACCTTTTTCTTTTTACTTTCCTGTATTTGTTTGTGTAATTTATCTTCATCTATCACAAATTTTCTGATGACTACATTTTGAATAATGGTGATACAAGTTGATAGAAAATAATAAAATGATAATGCAGCAGCGTAGTTATTGAAAAAACCAAGAAACATAATTGGCATCACATACATCACTGTTTTCATAGGTCCTACCATTTGGCCACTATTTTGACTATTCATATAGGTGAATAGAATTGTTACACAAGTCATCATCAATGTAAATAAACTTACATGATCACCATAAAAAGGAATCTCAAAACCATTAGGAAAATCAAAAATGCTATCATAACTGCTAAGATCATCAGCCCACCAGAGTTTTTCTTGCCTTAACTCAATTGAGGCGGGGAAGAATCTAAACATAGCAAATAATATGGGCATCTGTATGAGTTGAGGTAAACACCCACCTAAAGGACTAACGCCAGCTTGTTTATAAAGCTTCATTTGCTCTTGTTGAGCTTTTTGGGCATCCCCCTTAGTACGTTCTTTAATTTCATCTAACTCAGGTTTTAGAATTCTCATCTTAGCAGAAGATTTATAAACCTTGTACATAGGGAAAAATAGCCCCAACTTGATAATTAAAGTTAAAAGCAGAATAATTAATCCATAATTAGAAAAATAGTTATCTAACCAATTAAATATTGGAATAACCAATCCCTTATTAACCCAACCAAAAATTCCCCAGCCTAATGGAATTATCTTTTGAAGTCCAATATTTTGATCTTTTAGTGTAGGATAATGATTAGGACCAAAGTACCACGACATATTTTCACGTACATCATTTGACTCGATGGGAATAAATAATTTGGCTGATAAAGTTTTAACATATTCATCATTCTCATTTTCTGGCTCTATAGTCTCTAAAGAAATTCCATCTTCCGTAAAGTTAGATTGATTAATTAATGTATGATTAAAGAATTTCTGTTTAAATGAAATCCATTGAACATTAGATGTTAGAAATTCTTCATCATCACTAGTTTCACTTAGATTGTCAATATCATCTTCCGAGGCATATTTATAGTAAATAGATGTGACTGGGCGTTCATCTTTAGCTGTTTTTTCAACTTGTTGAATTTTTGATTTCCAGTTTACCTCTGCAAAACGATTGTTTGGTGATATTTTTCTATCAAACCCTGTAAAGCTAAGAGCGTAATCTAATCTGTAAGAGTTAGGTTCTAAAGTATAAGTTTGAGTTATCTCTGAACCTTCATATGAATAAGTATAAGTTATTGAATTATCAATGGATTGAGTTGATTTAAATTCAAGTTCAGATGTATTTAATACACGACCATTTGATAAAGGTAGTGAATATTCAAATTGAAGTTGGTTACTATCTATAAGTAATAAATCAGTAGAATCGTATTTCTTATAATCTAATAGATTTACGACTTTTGGTATTCCTCCTATATTAGAAAAATCGACTTTTAAAACGGAATTTTTTAGAGTATTGATTTCTTCATTTAATGAAGTTAAATTATAAATTGAATTATTGTTTGATTTAACAATATCATTTGCCTCTTGATTTGAACGGGTGGTATCTTCAATTACTTCAGATATTTGTTCTTGATTTTCTAATTGCTGAACTGTGTCTTTATTGAAAAACCAAAATCCTAAGAATAAAAAAAATATTAAAATATATCCAATGGTCGAACTTCTTTCCATGTTTTGTGTATTAGTCGGTCTGCAAATGTATATCTATTCCCCTATTATGGAAGAATTATGTAAATAACTGAAAAACAAATGTTAAAAGCCTTTTTATTGAATTATAATCGTCTGATTTGTAATTGTATTTCGCTTGATAATCTGGAAAATTTATATTATTTAATAGCTCTTTTACACTGTTCTGATTATTAAATTTTCTATCCAAGAAACTCTTTCTATTTAAGTAGTGATTAGAATCATAATCAAGGAGCATGGTTTCTTTAATTCTAAGAATCATCTGTTCAAAACTATTGGTCAAAATGCACATATTTTCCAATCCAGATCCATCCACCATTAATGGATTTACAATAGAAAATTTACCTAAATATAAAGCATTTAACAATTTAAGCTTGATGCCAGTATTTTGGTTTGTGTAAAGTACATTTATATGAGCTTCCTTGATCAACTTATGTATTTCATCAGTAGATAGGTTTGATTTTAAGGATATATGATCAAATTTATTACACAATGATATTAATTCTTTCGGCGGATTATTTCCGGCTATAACTGCTGGTATTTCAATTTTTGAAAAGACATTATTGATGAGTTGTATTGCTGCAGTATAGTTTTCAGGAACGGATAAATTGCCATGATATAAAATGTATTTTCCTTTTTCACCTGGATTATCTAAACTAGTATTCTTGTGAAAAGCAGACACATATATTGTCTTCCCAAATTTATCATTAAAATACTTAAAATCATTAGGGCTTATAGCTGCAATTTTATTGGCATGCTTTAAAACATTTTCATGTTTTTTTAACTTTTCAGCTTCTATTCTGAAAAAATATTTTTTGAAGTATTTAAATTCTGAGTTTTCAAGGTGTTTGTAGTAATGATGTTCAATGTTATGTGCTCTGACAATCTTGAAACGATTGGATAAACTTGGGTGTGAAAGATAATATGTGCAATGAAGACCCTCAAATAAGATGGGAGCGTTATCTTTCTGTAAGTTTTTTAAAAGAGCATCACTATTTCTAGAATTAACGATATATGGTCTAGAACCTACGAACGGATTTTTATATATTTTACGTGGATAATAATTAACCTCTACGCAATACTTGCTTAGTTCAGATTTACTGTGTTTACGACCATAATTATAAATATGTAATTTAATATCAATACCTTCTTTATGAATAGCTTTAATCTTATAATAAATATCAATCACTCCGCCATAATCTGCAGGAAAAGGGACGTCAAAAGCTATAATATGAAGTATGCGTCTTTCAGATAAGATCATTATATAGTTTTGTTAATTTCTTTTTTTCAATTCCCCAATTAAGTTCTTTAGTAGCTTTTTTACAATTAATCTTCAATTTTTGATAACTTTTTGGGTCATTCAATAAAGCATTAACGCTCTTTGATATCTCTTTTGGTATAGCATCTGCAAAAACGCAACAATTATAAGTGATATTTATATCATTATATTCTGGAAATTGATTAGTAATCACAGGAACTTCACTATGTATGTAATCAAAAAACTTATTACTTAATGAGTAATAGTAACTTAACCCCATATTTTCCATTACATTATAACCAATAAAAGCAAAACTGGTATATTTAGAAAGCTCTTGAGGTTCGATTAATCCTAAAAATTCTATTTTATCTGACAAATGGTTTTCTGCAACTATTTTTTTTAGTTTTTGGTCTATATCGCCACTTCCTGCAATTTTTAGTTTCAATGGGATTGTCTTCATTGAAATAATTAGTGCCTCAAGCCCTCTGCCCTTATTTAGTGCTCCTTGATAAAGTATATAGCCACGTTTGTCAACTTCTTCTTTTATAATTTTACTTTCAGTACAATTACGTATAACATGAAATTGGATATTATATTTTTTGGTATAAATTTCTGCTATGTTATTTCCAACAGTTATTGCAGCATTAACCTTAGGTACTAGCATTCTTTCAATTAAAAGCCAAATCCCTCTTACTATCGATCTACTAACTAACTCAGGAACCTCAGTAAAGTACTCGTGAGAATCATAGACTATTTTTTTTCTTTTAATCTTACATGCTAAAAAGCCAGCTGGAAGAGTATCTAAATCAACAGCGTGAATAACATCAAACTTATTAAAAAGTAAGGCTAAAAATATTCTTAAATTATAGGCTAAGTAAAACAAAAACCCACCATTTACTATAAACCTAAATCTGCGTTGATGATAAGGTTGATCTAAAATGTCATTTTTACTCTTTCTCCTCCCCCACAACTCAACA
>Ga0206677_10002633_pt1 | contig 15587 bp, 15 predicted proteins | sample M130m12015metaG_FD_155475 | JGI IMG/M metagenome (GOLD analysis project Ga0206677, IMG submission 155475) | Ammonia-oxidizing marine archaeal communities from Monterey Bay, California, United States - M1 30m 12015 | ecosystem: Environmental > Aquatic > Marine > Intertidal zone | place: USA...
AGAGTTTGAGATAATTATTCTTTATGGGGACATTAATCATACTAGAGTTTTCAATTGCTTCTTTTTTATTCTCTTTGTCAAAATAAGTGATCATTCCGTAAACAATTAAAACCATTCCACCAATGAAGAACAATCTTGGATCGTCTTTTATTTTTTCTAACAGGGAACGGCTCCCGTAATAAGCAATTAAAATAAAGGACAAGTCACCAAGAATTACCCCTAAATCAAAAGTAATTGCAGCTCTAGTTCCTTTTAAAATACTGGTTTGAATCAGCATAAAGAAAACGGGCCCTATCATAAAAGCCATAAAAAAGCCAATTAAAAAAGCATTTTTAAAATCGTAAATATCCATATTTAACAAAAATACGGATTTTTATACATCATCAAAGTCTATTGAAATTTCGGGAGTTGTTGGGTAGGCTTGACAGGTCAAAACAAAACCCTCTTCAACCTCACTATCTGTTAAAATGGAGTTTTTAACCATCACCGCTTTTCCTGTTGTTATTTTTCCTAAACAAGAACTACAAACTCCTCCCTGACAAGAGTAGGGTGCGTCTATATTATTGCGTAAACTTGCCGATAAAATATCATCAGTTTGTTTCATGGTAAAGTTGGTTTCTTCATCATCAAGTAGGACCGTCACTTTTGTAGTTCCCTCTTTTATTTTTGAAGTGGTGGTTTCATCTGTAGCAGCGGTAAATAATTCAAAATGAATATTTTCTTTCTTAATTTTTGCACTTTCTAATGTGTTAGATACTTGATGAATCATTTCTTCTGGACCACATAAAAAAGCAGCATCAAAAGTTGTTTCTTTGTACATGTTTTTTACAAAATAAGTAGTCACATTTTGATCAATTCTACCTCTTAATTCATTCTTTACATCTTCTCTACTAAAGATATAGTGTAACTTAAATCTTTTGGGATAGGTTTCTTTTAAAGAATTTAACTCTTTGTAAAAGATGGTGTCAACAACAGATCTATTTCCATAAACTAATGTGAAATTAGAAGATGACTCAGTAGATAAAACAGTTTTGACCATCGATAAAATGGGTGTAATCCCAGATCCAGCAGCAAAACCAATATAATTTTTATCAGCGTCAGAGTCCAATAAAAAACGTCCTTCTGGAGCTGAAATTTCAATGGGATCATCAACTTTTAACTGAGAGGTTGCGTAAAGAGAAAAAGTTCCATTTTCAACGGCTTTTATAGCGACTCTAATTTCGTTGTCTTTTGGACTACTACAAATAGAATAGGCCCTCCTTACTAGCTCTCCATTGATTTTTTTTTGAAGTGTGATATATTGTCCTGCAGTAAAATGAAATTTAGATTCTAAATCTTCAGGAATGTCAAATACAACAGAAACCGCATTAGCGGTTTCTTTTCGTATTTCCTTTATGTGAACGGGATAAAATGTTGCCATTAAATTAGATGTTACACCAAATTATTTGCAATTAAATATTCGGCAATTTGAACTGTGTTTGTGGCAGCACCTTTTCTGAGGTTGTCTGCAACGATCCACAAATTTAATGTATTTTCTTGAGATTCGTCTCTTCGAATTCTACCAACGAATACCTCATCTTTGTTGTGAGCATTTATTGGCATTGGATAAATATTATTTTCGAGGTCATCTTCTACAATAACTCCTGGTGTTTCATGAAGTAACTTGCGAACATTTGCCAATTCAAAATCATTTTCAAATTGAACATTAACAGCTTCAGAGTGTCCTCCAGCAGTAGGAATTCTTACAGCAGTAGCAGTAATAGAAAAAGAAGTATCATCTAATATTTTCTTTGGTTCTTTTACCAATTTCATTTCTTCTTTCGTGTATCCATTTTCTAAGAAAATATCACAATGCGGCAAAGCATTTCTACCGATTTTATGAGGATATGCCATTTCTCCGTCAATTCCAGCTTCTTCATTGTCTAGTTGTTGAACAGCCTTAACACCTGTCCCAGAGACAGATTGATATGTAGAAATAACCACGCGTTTCATGTTGTATTTCTTGTGCAAAGGAGCCAAAGCCATTACCAATTGAATTGTAGAACAATTTGGATTTGCAATGATCTTATCATCGGCAGTTAAAACATCACCATTAATTTCAGGGACTACCAATTTTTTAGTAGGGTCCATTCGCCAAGCAGAAGAATTATCAATAACTGTAGCACCTACTCCAGCAAATTTTGGGGCCCATTCTAAGGAAGTATCTCCGCCAGCAGAAAATAATGCAATATTTGGATTCATTGTTACTGCTTCTTCAAGGGTTACCACGGTATATTCTTTCCCTTTATAGGAGAGTTTTTTTCCAGCAGATCTTGCAGAGGCCACAGGAATTAACTCTGTGATTGGTAAATTACGCTCTTCTAATACTTTTAACATGACTGTGCCAACCATTCCAGTTGCGCCTATTACAGCTATTTTCATTTTTTTCATTTTTTTGATGCCACAAAGATGCTAAAAAAAACAAGGAAATAAGATAGTTAAAACGGTATAAATCAGTGGAAGTTTAAAATTTAAGCAATAAAAATTTAGATGTTTAAAATTAAACGAAGTCATTGGGTTTTTCTCTTAATTTTTTTCGATTACAAAAGATCTAAGATTGATGAAAGTGAAATTTAATTATTTACCTACATTTGCATTAGATTTTTATAGAACCTAATTCGTATAGCATGCAACTGTACAATAAGTTAAGCGCTTCAGAACGCGCTGCGTTAATTGATAAAGCAGGCAAAGACCGCCTCACAATATCTTTCTATCAATATCACAAGATAGAAAATCCACAATTACTTCGAGACAAGTTATTTCTTGAATGGAATGAGCTAGATGTATTGGGAAGAATTTACATTTCTTTTGAAGGCATCAATGCTCAAATTTCTGTTCTTGCAGAAAACTTCTATAGATTGAAAGATCAGTTGGATGCGATTTCTTTTTTGAAAGACATTCGTTTGAATATTGCCATTGAGCAAAACAATAAATCATTTTTAAAATTAAAAGTAAAGGTCAGAAACAAAATTGTAGCAGATGGCTTAAATGATGCAACTTTTGACGTAACAAACAAAGGGGTTCATTTAAACGCAGTTGAATTTAATGAAATGCTTGCGAATCCTGATACGATTTGTGTAGATATGAGAAATCATTATGAAAGCGAAATTGGTTATTTTGATGGCGCCATAACACCAGATGTAGATACCTTTAGGGATTCGTTAGATCTTATCGAGGCGGATTTAAAAGATCATAAAGAAGACAAGAATTTATTGATGTATTGCACCGGTGGGATTCGATGTGAAAAAGCGTCTGCATATTACAAGCATAAAGGATTTAAAAATGTTTTTCAACTTGAAGGAGGGATTATAGAATATACGCGTCAAGTCACCTCTGCAGGAATCGAAAATAAATTTATAGGAAAGAATTTTGTGTTCGATCACAGGCGAGCAGAGAAAATAACAGACGATGTAGTTGCCAACTGTCACCAGTGTGGAGTTCCTTGCGATACGCACACAAATTGTGCAAATGAAGGGTGTCATTTACTTTTTATTCAATGTAAATCTTGTTTAGAAAAAACTGAAAACACCTGTTCTACAGATTGTCAAGAAGTTATTCAATTATCTCCCGAAATACAAAAAGAACTTAGAAAAGGGAAAGGGAACAGTAATAAAATCTTTAAAAAAGGGAGAAGCGAAGCTCTTAGGCATAAGAAATAATGAAGTAAATCTGCAATAGAAAGACCATAATATCATATTTTTTTTGTTGAAATTTACCTTTTAAAATCCCTCTAGATTCCTTACATTTACTCATTAGTTTTTGTTAATTTGTGTTAGTTCATCATCTTGACAATCAATTTATAAACCAAATAGGTTCTTGGCTTTGTGATGAGTTTTAGAGTAGGATTTCTACAAAAAACAAACAAGAAAGTACAGGAATTTAATAATATACAAATCACATGGCATGTGGAAGCTGTGGTACAACAGAAAATGGAGTACCAAAAGGGTGTAAAAGTAATGGGAATTGTGGTACTGGAGGAAGTTGTGGAAGCGGAAGTAAATTAGCTGTTTTTGACTGGCTTTCCAATATGACTTTGCCAAGCGGACAAGAAAGGTTCAATATTTTTGAAGTTCGTTTTAAAAACGGAAGAAAGCATTTCTATAAAAATCCTGATAATTTATCCATTACTATGGGAGATATTGTTGCAGTTGAGGGAGCTCCAGGGCACGATATTGGAACAGTCTCCTTAGCTGGAGAATTGGTAAAAGTGCAGATGAAAAAACGCAAAATTACCCAAGATCACGAGGATGTCAAGAAAATTTACAGAAAAGCTAGTCAAAGAGATATTGATATTTGGCAAAAAGCAAGAGCAAAAGAAGAAGATACTCAAAGAAGAGGAAGGGAGATTCTGGGACGCTTGGGACTTCAAATGAAGCTATCTGATGTAGAATATCAAGGGGATGGGAATAAAGCAACGTTCTATTATACTGCAGATTCAAGGGTCGATTTTAGGCAGTTAATTAGAGATTTAGCGTCCGCTTTTTCTATTCGTGTAGAGATGAAGCAGGTAGGTGCAAGACAAGAAGCAGCGAGATTAGGGGGAGTAGGTTCTTGTGGTAGGGAATTGTGTTGTTCAACTTGGTTGACAGATTTTAGAAAAGTGTCAACATCTGCAGCACGCTATCAGCAATTATCTTTAAATCCTCTAAAATTAGCGGGCCAATGTGGGAAATTAAAATGCTGTTTAAATTTTGAATTAGACACCTATTTGGATGTGTTAAAAAACTTTCCAAAACAAGATGTGGTTTTAAAAACTGAAAAAGGACCAGCAGTTTTTGTGAAAATGGATATTTTTAAAGAACATCTTTGGTATACATACAAAGAAGAGAGATTTAAATGGTTTCGTCTAACTTTAGATCAAGTTCAAGAAATAATTGATTTGAATAAAAATAATGAAAAGTCTGCTTCGTTAGAAGAATATGAATCCGAGGTAGAGGTTGTTCCAAAAGTAGACTTTGAGGATGTAGTAGGTCAAGATAGTTTGACCCGCTTTGATGTTCCTAAGACCAGGAATCGCAAGAGGAGTAATAGAAACAGAAGCAGAAATAGAAATAAGAAAAAGCCTGTTGCTTCTTCGGCAAATACTACTCAAAAAAAACAAACTCAAAGAAAAAATCAACCGAATAAAACGTCTAAAGAAAATAGAAATACTCCAAAAGGCGAGGTTCAAAAGAAGCGTAAACCAAGTAGAAATAATAGAAAACAGACAAATAATAATTCAAAAAATGCCAACAACTCTGAAAATAAATAATTTTTCAATTGTCTTTTTAGCTCTTTTTTTTATGTTTTCCTGTCATGATAAAATTCAATTTAATCAGTATACATCTATAAATAGTGAGGGTTGGAAAGCAGATGAAAAGGTGGTATTCGAGTTCGAAGTAACAGATACGATTTCTTTAAAAAATTTATTCATCAACATAAGAAATAATAGCACCTACGAGTATAGCAATCTATATCTTATTACAGAACTTATTCTTCCAAATAAAATTTCAGTGGTAGATACTCTTCACTATCAAATGACGAATGCAGCGGGGGTATTTTTAGGTGATGGTTTTACCGAAATCAAAGAGAATAAATTATTTTACAAAGAAAAAAAGGCATTTCCAATTCAGGGAACATATAGGTTTACCCTACGTCAGGCAATGAGAAAAAATGGAGTGGTTGCTCCTATTGCATTTTTAAAAGGAATTCAAGATGTTGGGTTTAGTATAGAAAATTTAGATTAGAAAAATGGCGAAAAACAAAACAAAAGAGTTTGTAAAATATAACAGATGGTTTTGGGGGATTACTCTTGGAGGGTTTTCTTTTATTGTGTTGGTTTTTCTGTCTGCTTCATGGGGGTTTTTGGGAGTGTTGCCAACATTCGAAGAGTTGGAAAATCCAGAAAACAATTTGGCGACAGAAGTGATCTCTTCAGATGGCAAAACGTTGGGGAAGTATGCTGCGGAAAATAGAACTCCCATCAAATATAAAGATTTACCGGAGAATATTGTTGAAGCCCTAGTTGCTACGGAAGATGAACGTTTTTACGAACATTCAGGAATCGATTTCAGAGGAACTGCTCGAGCGGTTTTAAAACCAGGAAGTGGAGGAGCGAGTACGATTACTCAACAATTGGCTAGAATGTTATTTACAGGAAGAAAATCTAGAAATAAGATCAAAAGAGTTCTTCAGAAAGTAAAGGAGTGGGTGGTTGCAACCAAGCTAGAAAGACAATACACCAAGAAAGAAATCATAGCTATGTATTTGAATAAATATGATTTTTTAAACCAAGCAGTAGGGGTTCGTTCAGCGGCCCGTATTTATTTTGGGAAAGAACCCAAAGAATTACTTCTTGAAGAATCTGCGATGTTGGTTGGGATGCTGAAAAATTCCTCTTTATACAACCCATTGAGAAGAGCAGAAAAAGTTAAACAACGGAGAAACGTTGTGTTAAAACAAATGCATCGTAATGAGTTTATTTCCCTACAAGAGAAAGATTCTTTACAACAATTAGATTTAGGATTAGATATTCATAAAGAAGGTCATAGTGATGGGATTGCAACGTATTTTAGATCTCATCTACAAAAAATAATGCGAAAATGGGTGCAAGAAAACCCAAAACCAAATGGAGAACAATACAATATTTTTAGAGATGGATTAAAGTTGTATGTTACCATAGATTCAAGAATGCAACAGTATGCTGAAGAAGCGATTCAGGAACATGTGTCTAACTTACAGTCCTATTTTTTTAAAGAACAAGAAAATAATGAAACTGCTCCTTTTTACGACCTTGAGAAAACAGATATAGATAGAATTATTGAAAGAGCAAAGAAAAACTCTGACAGATACAAAAGGTTACAAACAATTGGAAAATCTAAAAAGGAAATCAATACTATTTTTAACACAAAAACAAAAATGAGAGTTTTTTCGTGGAAAGGACCTATAGATACCATTATGTCTCCAAACGATTCTATAAAATATTATAAACACTTTTTACGCTCTGGGTTATTGTCTATAGAGCCACAAACAGGCCATATAAAAGCATGGGTTGGGGGCATTGACAACAAGTATTTTAAATACGATGCAGTTGCACAACAAAAAAGACAAGTAGGCTCCACATTTAAGCCATTTGTATATGCAACTGCGATTAATCAATTAAAATTATCTCCATGTGACGAGTTTCCAAACACCCCTTACACCATACCAAAAGGAAAATATGGTATACCAGAGGAGTGGAGTCCGAGAAATTCTAGTGATAAATACGGAGGGATGATGACCCTAAAACAAGGTTTGGCAGGCTCAGTAAACACCATGTCTGCTAGGTTGATAGATATGGTTTCTCCAAAAAATGTAGCTCGTTTGGCAATGTCCTCAGGTATAGAAAGCACTATTAGAGCAAATCCATCAATAGCATTGGGAGCAGTAGATTTATCCTTATTAGAAATGGTAGGTGCCTATGCTACTTTTGCAAACAAGGGCTTGAGAGTTTCTCCAATGATCTTAACAAGAATTGAAGATAAAAACGGAACAGTTTTACAAGAATTTACTCCAGAGACTAAAGAGGTTTTAAGTGAGGAATCTGCCTATGTTGTATTGGATTTATTAAAAGGGGTTACCCAGTCTGGTTCAGGAGTACGTTTGCGTTTACCATGGGAAAAGCCCAAATATGTAACCGGCTACCCTTATGAATTTACAAATCCAATTGCTGGTAAAACCGGGACAACCCAAAATCAATCGGATGGGTGGTTTATAGGAATTGTACCTAATTTAGCAACAGGAGTTTGGACTGGAGGAGAAGATCGATCAACACATTTTGAAGGGATTGCAAAAGGACAGGGAGCAACAATGTCTTTACCTTCTTGGGCTTTGTTTATGAAAAAATGTTATGCAGATCCAACATTAAATGTGAGTTTAGAGGATTTTGAGCCGCCAGAAAATTTGACCATTAATATTGATTGTGGTAAAGAGAATAAGATTGAAGAGGATGAGGAAATTATAGAAGTAACACCTGAAGAAGATCTAGATTTTTAATGGTTTAAAAATCCATTTTTGGGAAGATATTTTTTGCTTTATTATTTTAAACTATAAAACATTCGGGATGATAAATAAAACAGTAAATAACGTACAAGAAGCATTAGAAGGAGTTAAAAACTCCATGACTTTGATGCTTGGGGGGTTTGGCTTGTCTGGAATCCCTGAAAATGCCATTTCTGAATTAGTAAAAATGAAGGTTACAAACCTTACTTGTATTTCCAACAATGCGGGGGTAGATGATTTTGGTTTGGGCTTATTACTTCAACAGAAGCAAATTAAGAAAATGATTTCTTCCTACGTTGGCGAAAATGATGAGTTTGAACGTCAAATGTTATCTGGAGAACTAGAAGTAGAATTGACCCCACAAGGAACTTTAGCAGAAAAATGTAGGGCTGCACAAGCAGGGTTTCCTGCTTTTTATACACCAGCAGGATATGGGACAGAAGTTGCTGAAGGGAAAGAAACAAGAGAATTTGATGGGAAAATGTATGTTTTAGAGCCTGCTTTTAAAGCAGATTTTTCTTTTGTTAAAGCTTGGAAAGGAGATGCGGCAGGAAATTTAGTTTTCAAAGGAACCGCAAGAAATTTCAATCCAAATATGTGTGGAGCGGCAACAATAACAGTAGCAGAAGTAGAGGAGTTGGTTCCTGTTGGAGAATTGGATCCCAACAACATCCATATTCCCGGAGTATTTATACAGCGTATTTTTCAAGGTGAGAATTACGAGAAAAGAATAGAACAACGAACGGTAAGACAAAGAAGCTAGGTATGTTAGATAAAAACGGAATAGCGAAAAGAATCGCACAAGAAGTTCAAAACGGATTTTATGTAAACTTAGGAATTGGAATTCCAACATTGGTTGCTAATTATGTTCGAGAAGATATCGAAGTAGAGTTTCAAAGTGAAAATGGTGTTTTAGGGATGGGCCCTTTCCCTTTTGAAGGGGAAGAAGATGCGGATCTTATAAACGCAGGAAAGCAAACGATTACGACACTCCCAGGAGCAAGTTTTTTTGATTCTTCGATGAGTTTTTCAATGATTCGTGGGAAGCATATTCATTTGACCATTCTTGGCGCCATGGAAGTTGCAGAGAATGGAGATATAGCCAATTGGAAAATTCCTGGGAAAATGGTAAAAGGAATGGGGGGTGCTATGGATTTAGTTGCCTCTGCAGATAATATTATTGTTGCAATGATGCACACAAACAAACGAGGGGAATCCAAACTATTAAAAAAATGTTCTTTGCCTTTAACTGGTGTGGGTTGTGTGACAAAAGTAGTGACTAACTTAGCTGTTTTAGAAGTGAGAAATAATCAATTTCACTTATTAGAAAGAGCTCCTGGTGTTTCTGTAGAAGAGATTCAAAAAGCTACAGAAGGAACCATAGTTGTTAACGGAGACATCCCAGAAATGTGTATTTAAGATGAAAGTTTTAGCAAGTAAACCTTACCTAGTTATTTTTATATTCACACTAGTATTGATTGTCTTTTTTGATAAAGTTTTACATATCGAAAATTCTTTTATTAGATCGGGGTTTGCTGCAAGTTTCGCAGCTTTTCTATCCCCTAGAAAAAAGAAAATAAAAACACAAACAGGAGACAAAACTCAAATCACATGGGTTTTTCTAAAAGAACCTATTTTTTTAGACTAGATGAAAATAATATCATACAATGTAAACGGAATTAGAGCTGCTTTAAAAAAAGGGTTTTTAGATTGGCTATCAGCAGCAAATCCAGATGTTATCTGCATTCAAGAAACTAAGGCACATAAAGAACAATTAGATCTTTCATTATTTGAAAATGCAGGTTACAAATATCATTATTGGTTTTCTGCACAAAAAAAAGGATACTCTTCTGTAGCTATTTTATCTAAAGAAAAACCAAATCATATCGCCTATGGGACAGGTATTGAATCTATGGATTTTGAAGGTAGAAATTTACGGGTAGATTTTGATGATATTTCTATAATGAGCTTATACTTACCCTCTGGAACGAATATAGAGAGATTGAATTTTAAGTTCAATTATATGGATGAATTTCAAGAATACATTACAAATTTAAAACAGGAACTCCCCAATTTAGTAATTTGTGGAGATTATAATATTTGTCATGAAGAAATAGACATTCATAATCCTAAAATGAAAGGAGTTTCTGGATTTCTACCTGAGGAAAGAGCTTGGATGAGTGATTTTATGAATAGCGGCTTTATAGATAGTTTCCGTTTTAAAAATCCAGAAAGACAAGAATTTTCATGGTGGAGTTACAGAGCAAATTCCAGAGCGAATAACAAAGGGTGGCGTTTAGATTATGCAATGGTTTCAGCATCTTTAAAAAATAAAATTTCTAGAGCTTATATTTTACCCGAAGCCAAACACTCAGATCATTGTCCCATTGTTGTAGAATTTAATTTATAACTTTAAATACGGTCCAGTTCCGTAAAAACATATATAATGAAGCAACTGATTTTATTTCTTTTAGTCCCGATTGTTATTTTCTCTCAAGAAACAAAAAACAGCAGTATCGAAATCCAAAAAGATACGGTACTCGTTTCTATAGATTCCATTACAAAACTTAAAAACAAACTTCTATTTTCTGATGAAGATTTGGTAACTATTGACAGCTTGCTAGTGCAAGGGAAATTGTATTCATCACTTATAGATACTCTTGATTATGTACTTAATGACAAAGACATTAATATAGCTTCAACCCAGGTATTCACCTCAGACATACTCAAAGGTAGACTTTCCAAATTAAATGAAGAAACACCCTTTAATTTGGCATATAATATCGCTTTAGAAAAGACAATTAATCGCTATTTGTTACATCGTAAAAAGTACTATCCAGCGTTGATGGCCAAAGCCAAATATTACTTTCCAATGTTTGAGAGGTATTTGGATCAATATGATATCCCGCTGGAAATGAAATATCTTGCAATTGTGGAATCTGCTTTAAGACCTAAAGTAAAATCAAGGGTTGGTGCAACAGGTTTGTGGCAGTTTATGTATGGAACTGGAAAACAGTTCGATTTAAAAGTAAGTTCTTATGTAGATGAGCGTCAAGACCCAGTAAAGGCAACGATTGCAGCATGTAAATACTTGAGACAGTTATTTACCATTTTTGGAGATTGGGATTTGGCCTTGGCTGCCTATAATTCTGGCCCAGGAAATGTAAGAAAAGCGATAAAGCGTTCAGGAGGATCTAAAAATTATTGGAATATAAGACCGTATTTACCCAGAGAAACAGCTGGGTATGTCCCTGCATTTTATGCCACGATGTATATTTTTGAATATGCAAAAGAACACCAAGTGTATGCAGAACTTCCTATTTTTTTCAATTTTCAAACAGATACAATTCGCTTAAAAAGAACGTTGAGTTTTCGTCAAATTTCAGAGAAAATAGATGTTAGTGAGCAAGTGATTTCTCGTTTAAATCCTTCCTATAAATTAGGAATTATTCCACTTATCAAAGGAAGAAATTATGCTCTAAGATTACCAACAAATAAAATAATTGAATTTTTAGACAAAGAAAAAGAAATTTATGATGTAGCAGTATTAGAAGATGCGAAAAGAGAAAAACCCCTGCCAAGATATTTTGAAATGGATAAACGAATTCGTTACAAGGTAAAAAAAGGAGATTTTTTAGGAAAAATTGCCAACAAGTTTGGAGTGCGTATTAGTGATATTAAGCGTTGGAACCGTTTAAAAAGTTCTCGTTTAAGTATTGGTCAAAGATTGTATATTTACCCAAAGAAAGTATCATTTTCATTTATTAAACGACGGGAAAACAAAAACGATAAATTAACAACAACTATTGTTTGTGGTCTGTATAAGATTCGAAAAAGAGAGTTGAATTCGATTATTTCTTAAAAAGAGATTGATGTATTCAGCGATAAAATTATAAAATGGAACGATATTTGGAACTACATTTAAAAAATATTTAAAAGTAAAATTCATGAAAAAAATATATTTCCTTTTTGCCATTGGTCTGTTTCTATTTTCTTGTGTAGGAAACGATACATCTGTTTTACGCTCTTCAATTGGTAAAATAAATAAAGTAATGGTGGTTACCAAAGCCAGTAACTGGAACGGAGATATTGGGAAAGAAATTAAGAATTCATTTGGTAAATTAATGGTAGGATTGCCCCAACCAGAAGTGCTTTTGAAAACCTCTCAAGTAAGCCCAAATGGCTTCACAAACATGATGAAAGTTTCCAGAAATATATTGGTGATTGGTATTTCTGATGAAGAAACATATTTTGTTAGAAAGAATGTATATGCTCAGCCCCAAACAATTGTGTATGTCTATGCGAAAGACAATGAAGGGATTATAGAAATGTTTAAAAAGCATGAAAAAGAAATTATAAAAACCTTCATTCAATCTGATATAAGCATGACTCAACGTTTGTTTAAAAAAAATAAACTAGATGATTCTCAATATCAAACATTGCAAAACTTAGGGATTTCATTAACTATTCATAATAAGTTTAATCTTGTTGATGATACCGGAGAATTTTTATGGTTACGTCATCATTTAACTAGTGGAATTGCCAAAACAGGGAGTAATAATATCTTGGTGTATTCGGTTCCATTACTACCTGAAGGCCAAGTATCAGATAGTATCATCGCTATTAGAAATCAAATTGGGAAGCAATATATACCAGGTTCAGATCCCGAGACGATGCATATGATTACCGAAAAAGCCTATACACCTGTTACCATTGAGACGATCATAGATGGCAAGAGAGCCTATGAAACTCGAGGAAAATGGGAGGTAAAGAATGATTTTATGGCAGGTCCTTTTTTAAACTACACGGTACCTGATCCAAAAAACAATAGATTGATCGTAGTTGAAGGGTTTACCTATGCACCCTCTGTGAGTAAAAGAGCATTTCTCTTTGAATTAGAAGCAATTGCAAAATCGATCAAGATTCTTTAAGTTAAATTATTGCAGCAGGTTGAATTGAAAAAATCTGTTATTTAGATTTTGGATTCACCAATTTTGGTAAAACATACAATATTAGTAAAACACTAATAGGACCAATGACATCAATAATGGCCCCCTCACCCTGAAAAAGATTCATCATTTCATAAATTGTAATTCCTATCAATATTACAAATGTAATCTTTCCTAAAGGGTTTATAAGTTTTTTGTAATTCATAAAATTTAGATGTTAATAACCAATCTTTGCTCTCACTCTTGCTAAAACATCATTCGCTACAGCGGTTGCTTTTTTTGCACCAACAGCCAACGCTTTTTCAATTTCATCCTTATTTTCCATAAAGTGATGATAGCGTTCTCTGATGTCAGAAAATTGTTCGAGAATCAATTCGTATAAAGCCTGTTTAGCATGTCCATAACCGTAGTTTCCCCCTTCGTAATTTGCTCTCATTTTTTCGATTTGAGCATCTGTAGCTAATAGTTTATACAGATTAAATACGTTGTCATTATCAGGGTCTTTTGGTTCTTCTAGACCTTTGCTATCTGTCTTTATAGACATTATTTGTTTTCGTAATTTTTTATCAGATAGAAAAATATTAATCGTATTGTTTCTAGATTTACTCATTTTTTCACCGTCAGTTCCAGGAATTAATTTGGTGTTTTCTTGAATTTTTGCTTTGGGAGCAACCAATGTGTTGCCAACCATATTATTAAATCTATTGGCAACATCACGAGTCATTTCTAAATGTTGTAATTGATCTTTCCCTACAGGAATGATTTCTGCATCATACAACAATATATCAGCAGCCATTAACATAGGATAGGTAAATAAACCTGCATTTACATCCTCCAATCGATCAGACTTATCTTTAAAACTATGCGCTAATGTTAACCTTTGATAAGGGAAAAAGCAGCTTAAATACCAAGACAATTCTGTAACTTGAGAAACATCACTTTGTTTGTAAAAAACAGTTTTTTCAATATCTAAGCCACAAGCCAACCAAGTAGCTGCGGTACTATAGGTATTATCTCTCAATTCTTTACCATCTTTAATTTGAGTTAAAGAATGCATGTCTGCAATAAATAAAAACGCCTCGTTTTCTGGGTCATTAGCCATTTTAATGGCAGGTAAAATAGCGCCTAATAGATTTCCTAAATGTGGCGTTCCTGTACTTTGTACACCGGTTAAAATTCTTGACATTAGTTTATTTTTATGATGGAGTAGTATACTTATACGTTCTACCGCCATCACAAAAATAAGGTTTTATGCTATAAAAACGAACAAGCAAAAAAGATTATTACTATTTTTGAACTTCATGAAATATTTAAAAATACCCTTTCTTTTAATTTGGCGACTATGGTTTTACCTCCTCATGATCGTAACGGTCATTTTAATGTCTCCATTATTATTCATCTTTACCGTTAAAGAAGCATATTATCCTCTATTGTGGAAACTAGTAAGAATTTGGGCTAAACTTCTGATTTATGGGATGGGATTTCGTTTGAACATTCAATTAGATCAAGAAATCGAACCAAATAAAAGCTATATGTTTTGTCCAAACCATGCTTCTTTAATGGATCCATTTGTATTGATTGTTTTAAGTAAGAATCCCATTGTTTTTGTTGGAAAAAAAGAGCTTGTTAAGATCCCTATTTTTGGATTTTTCTATAAGAGGACTGTTATTATGGTCGATCGATCGAATCCTAAAAGTAGAAAAAACGTCTACGAAAGAGCTAAAAAAAGATTACAAAATGGTGTTAGCATGGCAATTTTTCCTGAGGGATTGGTTCCTACAGAAGACGTAATTTTAGCACCATTTAAAAACGGAGCTTTTAGTTTGGCGATCGAATTTGACATGCCAATTGTGCCTCAAGTTTATTTTGATTGCAAACGGTTTTTTTCATGGGACTTCTTAAAGGGAGGGCCAGGAGTTTTTAGAGTTCGTCAGCATCAATTTATCACCACCAAAGGGCTTTCGCCTGATCGAATGGAAAATTTAAAAGACACTACATTTGATATCATATACAATGATTTGATCAACGATGACAAGTATATGAAAGATACCCAAAGAAATTAATGAAGGAGCTTTTAAACCATCGATATTCAGATTCAGAAGAGCGCTTAAACATTTGGTCCCATGCTCTAGGTTTGTTGGCAAGTATTCTTGTATTTCCTTTTTTAATAATAAAAGCCTTCACCTATACAGGTTTTTGGCAAGTATCTAGTTTTATAATTTATGGTTTGAGTTTAATTGTTCTTTATGCGGCTTCAACCTTTTATCATGCTTCTGTTAACCCAAAGAATCGTCGTAAACTAAACATTCTTGATCATGCAGCTATATATGTATTAATAGCAGGGAGTTATAGTCCTTTTTGCTTGGTGGCCTTGGAGCCTAATTTAGGATGGTATCTGTTTATTGCTGTATGGATCTTTGCTATTATTGGAGTGATTCTTAAGTTGTTTTTTACCGGTAGGTTCGATAAGATTTCAACAGCAATATATCTTTTAATGGGTTGGCAAGTGTTAATTTTTATAAAACCATTAATGAAAGCATTGACCGATGTTGGATTCAATTTATTGATTGTTGGAGGAGT
>Ga0206677_10002637_pt1 | contig 15567 bp, 16 predicted proteins | sample M130m12015metaG_FD_155475 | JGI IMG/M metagenome (GOLD analysis project Ga0206677, IMG submission 155475) | Ammonia-oxidizing marine archaeal communities from Monterey Bay, California, United States - M1 30m 12015 | ecosystem: Environmental > Aquatic > Marine > Intertidal zone | place: USA...
ATGCGTACCCTATGCAGGTTCCGCAGGTTTGAAAAGACTTGTTTAGGCCGTGTCAATTAAGGCCATAAGGGCATCATGATCCGAAAGCTTAACAAAGAGATCGCGCTCTTGTGACTTTGTAGCTGCGAGATTTTTCAAAATGAGCGGCGGCATGAATTGCTCAAGAAGCGGTGCTTCGAGCCCTTCAATCGCCGCCGAAAGATCTGGCAGCAGTCCGGGCAGTTGTGCGGTGTGCTCATAGGCGTTGCCCTCAATGGGTGCGGGCGGCACGGCTTTGCGTTCTATACCCTCGAGAGCGGCGCCGAAAATAGCGGCAAACAGCAAATAAGGGTTGGCGTCGCCGCCCGCAACGCGATGTTCAATTCGTGTGGCTGCCTCTGGCCCACCGGGAATGCGAACTGCCACGGTACGGTTTTCATAGCCCCAGGTGGCGGAGGTCGGAGCATGGGCGCCAGCTACGAAACGTTCGAAACTATTGGCATAGGGGGCGAAGAACAGCGTGCTGGCCTCGAAGGCCTCCAGGCAGCCTGCAATTGCGGACAGCAAATTGTTTTGGCAGCAGAAGATGTTTTCATCCGCCTGATTGATAACTGAGAAATGCGTATGCAGCCCGTTGCCGCTCTCATGAGAAAAAGGTTTGGCCATGAAGGTTGCGGCCATGCCGTGATTGCGTGCGGTGCCTTTGATCAATTCTTTCAGCAAAATCACGTTATCGGCGATGTGAAGCGCTTTGCCATGGGTCATCGTGACTTCGAATTGCCCAACGCCGGCTTCTGTGGTGATGGTCAAATCACCGATCCCCATCAGCTTTGCTCCTTCGGACACATCGTTGAAGAAGTGATCGAACCCATCTAACTCTCGCAGGGACAAAATTTCGGTTCCAGTCAACCGGCGGCCAGTTTTGGGGTTCAGTGGTGGCGCAAGATTGCCGCCATCTTCGAGTAAGAAAAATTCAAGTTCACAGGCGGCAATGACCTGCCAGCCATGACGGGCATAACGGTCCAAAACATCACTTAACGCGATACGCGGGTCGCCCTCAAAGGGGGAGCCGTCTTCGTTATGCATCACCCGCAGATCCAACACCGCTTCGCCAGCCACCCAAGGCAGAGGCAAAGGATCGCGGCCCGTCGGCTCCATAATGCCATCTTGATCGCCGGTTTCGAACACCAGCGGAGAATCTTGGATATCCGCCCCGAAGACGTCAATATTGAGGACGGACAACGGCATACGCATTTGTTTGCCGCTCATGCCTTTTGGAACGCGTTTGCCACGTAATTGGCCATTGAGATCAACCGCCGCGACACGAATAGATTTGCTCATCTTATGACCTGTGGCCTATAGCGCAGTTTCGGGCGCGCTTGGTTTGGTAGATGTCGATTGAGACGTGCGTTGACAAGTCCAAAAATGCCGATGATCACAAAAGTGAGCAGGATAAAATAAAAGGCCAAAATTGGATAGGCGACGAAGGGATTAAAAGTCTTATCTGCGAAATAGCTGGCGTAATAGAGGGCATCTCCGCGCTGTTGCCAGGCTGGAAAGCCTGAGAAGAACACCAAGGTGGTCGCATGAAATAGAAAAATTGCCTCATTGGTATAGGCAGGCCATGCCAGGCGCATGCTGGTCGGCCAGATCACGCGGCGGAAGCGCGACCAGCCCGAAAGACCATAGGCATCAGCAGCCTCGACCTCTCCTTTGGGTACGGAGCGCAAGGCGCCGTAAAAAATTTCGGCAGAATAGGCGGCGGTGTTGAGGATCAGCACCAAGAGCGCTCCAAATTGTGCCGCGGTGAGCCAAGGCAGAAGACCTTGCTGTTTGAGGCGAAGAAAGATGAAATAGGCCAAGAAAAATTGGATAAATAGCGGGGATCCGCGGAAAATCAAAATAAACCATTCTGCCGGCTGGCGCAGGACAGCGTGGGGGCTGGCCTTGGCGAGCGCCATCGCATTGGCAATGAAAAATCCGATCAACAACGCTAAGGTTCCGAAATAGATATTCCAAATCAGGCCCGAGCCAATCAGCGTGAAATGCTGGCAGAGGGTGAAATCCGACCTAGGCAGCAGGCGTTCTCCATAGCCCAAAGCGCGCAGGCCATAGTCTAAAATGGTTTGCTGGCAGCTCATGACGGTGCTCCCAATGTGCCCTGCCCATGGGTGAGGCGTTTCATCACGCGTTCAAGCACCACTTCTGATAGTTTGGTGAAGGCGAGGTAAAAGACCAGCAGAAACAAAAAATATTGCATCCGCCAGTCACCATGGGGGTAGTCGGAGAATTTTGCCTGTTTCGTGCCGCCTAATTCGCGGGCCCAGTAGACAACGTCTTCGACGCCAAGCAAAAACAGCAGTGGTGTGGCTTTAATCAAGACCATCCAAAGATTAGACAGCCCCGGCAGGGCATAGACCCACATTTGCGGCACCAAAATGCGCCAAAACACCTGCGCTGGGCGCATTCCATAGGCCTGCGCCGTTTCTATCTGGGCTTGGGGTACGGCGCGCATGGCGCCATATAGAACATTTGCAGCAAAGGCGCCAAAGACGATAGCGAACGTCAGAACTGCTGTGAAAAAACCGTAAATTTCATGCACATATTGTGGGGCAGTGCCCAAGGGCAGCTTGGCAGCCGCGCATACGACAAAATCATTGCCCTGGCGAATAGGTTCGTCCCAATCAGGGCAAAGCGCTTGATGGCGCAGCCATTCGAAACCCTGATCGAGCGCGATGACGAAAAATAGGAAAAAAGCGATATCGGGCACGCCGCGCACAGCGGAGATATAGGTTTTACCGGCAAGGCGTAATGGCAAGAGCCGGGCGCGGGCCAGGGTGGCGCCGCCAAAGCCAAATACAAGCGCCGTTGGGGCAGTGACAGCCAAGAGGATCAGCACAGTCGCGAAGGATTGATAGAACAACAGGTGTTTGCCCGTGGTCAGATAGCAGCTGAGCCAGTGCAGGCTGGTAAGGAGGCTTGGATCTGAACAAAAGCTAAAAATCGGACTTTGACCTTCGGTTTGGCGTCGGATGGCCTGTTGCGGTGATCGTTTAGTTTAAAGTTACAAATGCGCCCAATGCAGCGGAATTATGGGAAAATGGGGGCGCGGGTGAACCTCGCCCCCAAAGTTTTGTTATTTAGAACTGTTCACCAACTTCCCATTTGGCGATTAAGGCGTTCAATGACCCATCTGCTTTCATCGAGGTGATCGCTGCGTCAAATTTGCCGCGCAGCTCTGCATCGGATTCGCGGAGACCCATGCCAACGCCGCCACCGATCAACTCTTGTTGCGCTAGGAGCACCAAATCTGCATCGCCATCTGCCACGGGGTTGAGATAGGATTTATCCGCCAAAACCGCATCGGCTTCGCCATTTTTCACGGCAGCAACGGTTTCTTCCGGTGTTGCAAATTCCACAAGTGTGGCGCCAGAGGCGGCAATAAAGCTGGCTTGAATGGTATTGGTTTGCGCAGCAATCACAGCACCTGAGAGATCCACATCAGCCGAGAGGGCCATATAAGCGGAAGGATCAGGTTGGGTATAGTTTTGCGTAAAGTCGATCACCTCATCACGCTCGGCTGTGATCGACATACCGGCGATGATGGTGTCGTAGTTGCTGGACACCAAGTTTGGAATAATGCTGTCCCAGTCGTTGACAACCCATTCGCAGGTCAATTCGGCGCGCGCGCAGAGCTCATCGCCTAATTCACGCTCGAAACCATCAACTTCGCCAGCATCGTTGATGAAGTTATAGGGGGGGTAGGCACCTTCGGTGCCCATCCGGATTGTATCGGCAAAGGACATGCCAGCGGTCAGTGCCAAAGCGGCGGTGGTCAAGATCAGCTTGTTCATATGTATCTCCCTAAGATATGTGGCTGAGTTTGTTTAAGCGACGGCAGAAAGAAACTGCTGAAGCCGTTGTGATTTCGGTGCACCAAAGAGGGTGTCGGGGGGACCTTGTTCCTCAATCACTCCTTGGTGCAAGAAAATAACGTGATTGGCCACATCGCGTGCCATGGCCATATCATGGGTCACGATGAGCATGGTGCGTCCTTCCGCGGCCAGATCCTTGATGACGCTGATCACCTCCTGCTCCAACTCTGGATCAAGAGCGGAGGTGGGCTCATCAAATAAAAGTGCTTCTGGTTCCATAGCCAAGGCGCGGGCGATGGCAGCCCTTTGTTGTTGCCCGCCAGACAGCTGGGCAGGGTAGACATCACATTTTTCGCCAATACCCACTTTGTCCAAAAGCTTACGGGCGCGGGCCTCTACTTTGGGTTTATCCTGCTTGAGTACGGTTACTGGAGCTTCCATGACATTTTGTAAGATGGTCATGTGCGCCCAAAGGTTGAATTGCTGAAAGACCATCGACAGGTTGGTGCGCAGCCTGGTGACCTGAGCGGCGTCTGCGGGACGTCGCTTGTGGCCCGCAGAGCTCCAGCGCACGGCCTCACCTTGGAACAAAATCGCACCTTCTTGGCTGATCTCCAGCATATTGCAGCAGCGCAGCAGGGTGGATTTTCCTGATCCAGACGAGCCAATCAGCGCCACCACATCGCCACGTTTGGCAGTGATGTCGATGCCCTTTAGAACTTCAAGGTTACCATAGGCTTTATGGAGATCTCTTATTTCAATCACGGGTATATTTTGGTCACTCACAACAGCCCCCTTCCTACCAGAGAAGATATTAGGCGAGGAAGGGTGCGGCTCGCAATCTAAAAGCGGCATCCCGTGAAATTAAGGGGCCGGAGGCAGCGGAAATTGCAGATATGTTTCTGCGCTGATCTCAATGAGGTCAAATATTTGGAGTGTTTGCCGGTCTTTTGGACCAATTGAGAGAATCGCTTGCCGTAGAGCTTCACGGAGGGTGGCTGCGTTTTGTCCCAATGCGGTGATATAAGGCAGCGTTGGCGTGGCAGGAGTGGTGGCGCAGATCTCTAGCCCAGAAGCTTTATCCCAATCGCGTGTCAGAAAATGCCAGGTCAACGCATCCACGGAAGCCAGATCAGCCTGTCCTTTCAAAACAGCGCGGGCCGAGGCTGCATGCCCTCCCGTTTGCAGCTGTTTGGCGCCGGTGAGGCCGATAGACTGCGGTGCGGCCCAGCCCGATTGCGACAGCGGTTCATTATAGGCCAAGGTAAAGTCATTGGCTGCAAGGTTTGGAACGGCGCCTTTGCGGGCTAGGAGCACCGAGCAGTAATAGCCCGGCGGACAATTCGAAATTTGATTGTCTGGCGTGGCGATCAGCTGCACCTGGTCATGCAGCGCCGCGCGATAGGGCAGGCCGCAGGTTTGGGACAGATAGAGCTCTGGGTTGAGCCAATCGACCATAAGAGTTTCGCTCGGTGGTGTGAGGTTAGGCGCATCGGGCAAGTGGTCTTGCACGGCCTTCCAAAGGCGCCGGTGTGCGGCGCGATTGGAAGGCACATCATACATGGGCAGATGCGCGATCATGGGCCTAGGCCTGTTTGCGGGCCAGGGCGCTGTCGCGATCATTGATGCCAAGCAGGCTTGCCAAAAGGCGCATCAGCGCATCTTCTTCTGCATCGCGGGCCCCGTCGGCCAGGACAACTTGCCACAGCGCGCGCACGACATCAAAGCGCTCCTCATAGGGCACCTCTTCCTTAATCGCACGGGTGAATCGCACAGTGTCGGGCGCTTCAGCCTCAAGCGCCTCAGCAGTCTGGCGCAGGTTGGCGGCTTGATCTACGGATAATTTATACAGCAAGCTAAGCACAGCATCGATTCTGGAGATTTCCGTTGCGGAATAGTCATCGTCAGATTTGGCGATCCGCACCATGAGGGCGGCCATGGCTTCAGAGGCGCTGATATCCCGCTCATTGTCTGGGGATTTGGACGAAAACAGAGATGCAAGCATGAGGGGCCTCCAGGGGTTGGGGTTGCGACGATGATTAGCCGTCATATCCTTCGACAATCACCAGATCTCCAATCGAAACTGGAGTGCGTAGGGCTTTTGCGGCTTGATATGTCGCGCTGTTATAGCAATCTTGCGCCGCTCGCAGGTTTGGAAATTCGATCAAAATGGTTCGGGCGCGCAGCTGACCTTCGGGGAATTCAGCCGCACCCGCCCGTACAAGAAACTTACCTTCGTAGGCGCGCAGGGCTGGCGCAGCGGCGATTTTATAAGCCTCATAGGCGTCAACATCACTGATTTGATTGTGGGCGATCCAATATCCTTTGGCCATAGGGCCCTCCTTTGTGTGTTAAACCAAACGGCTCATTTCCTTGGCGGCGCGGACAAAATCGCGGAACAAAGGATGCGGCGCGAATGGTTTAGACTTTAACTCTGGATGAAACTGAACACCAATAAACCAAGGGTGATCTTTAACTTCAACAATTTCTGGTAAGCGGCCGTCAGGGGACATGCCGGAGAAGATCAGCCCTTTTTCTTCGAGCTGTTTGCGAAATTGGATATCGACTTCATAGCGGTGGCGATGACGCTCTTCGATGGCAGTACTGCCATAGATTTTAGCCACCAAAGATTCTGGGTTCAAAGTGGCATTATAGGCGCCAAGGCGCATAGTGCCGCCCTTATCGTCATCTTCGTTGCGCCGGACTCGATGATTGCCCTGCACCCATTCTTTCAGGTGGTACACGACCGGGGTGAAACGCTTTTCGCTAGCTTCATGGTCAAATTCCTCCGATCCAGCGTCTGAGACGTTGGACAGGTTGCGAGCGGCCTCGATCACCGCCATTTGCATGCCAAGGCAGATGCCAAGGTAAGGCACTTTGCGCTCACGCGCGAATTGTGCCGCCTTGATTTTGCCTTCCGTGCCGCGCTCGCCAAACCCGCCGGGGACCAATATGGCGTGAAATCCCTCGAGATGAGGCGCGGCGTCTTCATGATCAAAAATTTCGGCATCAACCCACTCGACATTGACCTTCACCCGATTGGACATGCCGCCATGGGTGAGGGCCTCTTTGATTGACTTATAGGCGTCTTCTAACTGCGTGTATTTGCCAACAATAGCCACATTCACCACGCCCTCGGGATTGTTCACGCGATCTTGCACGTCCTCCCATTTGCTCAGGTCAGGCTGTGGCGCAGGGGAGATGTTGAACGCATCCAAAACGGCTTGGTCGAGCCCCTGGGCGTGATAGGCCAAGGGGGCTTCATAGATGGAATTGAGATCGTAGGCGGCCACCACCGCATCCCGGCGCACATTGCAAAACAGGGCTATTTTCTCACGCTCTTTGTCAGGAATTGGATGCTCGGACCGACAAACCAAAATATCTGGCGCGATGCCAATGGATTGCAATTCTTTCACGCTGTGCTGCGTGGGTTTGGTTTTCAGCTCTCCGCTGGCCGCGAGATACGGCAGCAGGGTGAGATGCATGAAAATACATTCCCCGCGTGGCTTATCATGGGAGAATTGGCGAATGGCTTCGAAAAATGGTAGGCCTTCAATATCGCCAACGGTGCCGCCAATTTCGCAGAGCATGAAATCGACTTCATCATCGCCAACTTTCAAAAAATCCTTAATTTCGTTGGTGACATGTGGTACCACCTGAATGGTTTTGCCCAAATAATCGCCACGGCGTTCTTTTTCCAGCACCGTTGAATAGATGCGTCCCGACGAGACAGAATCAGTCATCCGTGCGGCGACGCCTGTGAAGCGTTCATAATGGCCCAAATCCAGATCTGTTTCTGCACCATCATCTGTGACGAAGACCTCTCCATGCTCGAAAGGCGACATCGTGCCAGGATCAACGTTGAGATAGGGGTCGAGTTTTCGCAGTCTCACGGAAAATCCACGGGCCTGCAGCAGGGCGCCCAGGGCTGCAGAGGCCAAGCCTTTGCCAAGAGAAGACACAACACCACCGGTGATAAATACGTAACGTGCCATAAATAATGGGATCCCCGTAGTTTCAAATTTTCGGCAAGAAAAGTGCACCTCACCACGGGGTTAAAGCGTTAACAGCTCCGCGATGATTCTGCAATCTGACGATCAAGATAAGGCGGCTAAATTTGCCATGGCCGCCATATTTAGGTGTGTATTACTCAGCGACCGGCAAAAGCGGCGCGGAATCTTCTGCCGTAGGCGGCAAGAGCGCATCTGCATCAATCGGTTTTTCTTGCTGCGTGGCGGGCATCAACTGATCCAGAACCGAGCTGCCAGATGATTTTTGAACCTGTAGAATCGTTAGGGCAAGAGAGGTACATATAAAGGCAATCGCCAGACCCCAAGTCAGCTTGGTCAAAGCCGAGGCTGCCCCGCGACCAGACATCGCTCCACCGCCAGCGCCGCCGCCGCCCATGCCAAGGCCGCCACCTTCAGAGCGTTGCAACAGAACCAAGCCGATCAAGGAGATGGCGAGAAGAAGGTGGATGATCAAGACGACATTTTGCATACGATTTTCCCAGTTCAAGTGAGAGGCTATCTACGCAAGGATTAGCCGTTTGCCAAGTCAAAACTGGGGCATTGGCCCCGATAGGTGGCTGCAGGGGGCTTGGGTTGCGCTGGTGGCGGAATTTGCGCTTTAGATTGTTCAAAAATGCCGCTTTGCCCTCCTGCGGTAAGTTAGCAGTTTCCCTTGCCTTTGATCCCCGCTATACGGCCTACGTTTTGATCCGATCGAAAGAGGAGACGTTATGGCTAATGTTGTTGTGGTGGGCACCCAATGGGGTGACGAAGGCAAAGGCAAGATTGTAGATTGGCTTTCCGAACGCGCCGACGTGATCGCGCGTTTTCAGGGCGGTCATAATGCCGGTCATACGCTCGTGATTGGGGAGGCTATCTATAAGTTGCATGCTTTACCCTCTGGTGTCGTGCGCGGCGGAAAACTCTCGGTCATTGGCAACGGTGTGGTTCTAGATCCATGGCATCTGATCAAAGAGATTGAGGGCATCCGCAGCCAAGGCATCCACATCACGCCAAAAAACCTAATGATCGCGGAAAACACACCTTTGATTATGCCCTACCATGGTGAGCTGGATCGTGCGCGCGAAGGGCAGGTATCGGTTGCGAAGATTGGCACTACGGGTCGCGGCATTGGTCCTTGTTACGAAGATAAGGTCGGTCGCCGGGTGACTCGCGTGGCAGATTTGGCGGATACGGCCACTCTGGAACTGCGCGTCGATCGTGCTTTGCTGCATCACAACCCGTTGCGCAAAGGCCTTGGCCTTGAGCCTGTAGACCGCGCGGACTTGCTGGCGCAGTTGCGTGAAATCGCGGTGCAGATATTGCCCTATGCAGCGCCGGTCTGGAAAGTGTTGAATGAAAAACGCAAGGCTGGGAAGCGGATCTTGTTCGAAGGTGCGCAGGGTGCTTTGCTGGATATTGACTTCGGCACCTATCCTTTCGTGACATCCTCAAATGTGATTGCTGGCCAAGCGGCCACAGGAACGGGCATTGGTCCGGGTGCGATTGATTATGTCTTGGGCATTACCAAAGCCTATACCACCCGGGTTGGTGAAGGCCCTTTCCCCACTGAGCTGGAGGATGCTGATGGTCAGCAACTTGGCGAAAGAGGGCATGAATTTGGCACCACCACGGGGCGTAAGCGGCGGTGCGGTTGGTTCGACGCCTGTCTGGTGCGGCAAACCTGTGCCACCTCCGGCGTGAATGGCATTTCTTTGACAAAATTGGATGTGTTGGACGGCTTTGAAGAGCTAAAAATCTGTGTGGCGTATGATTTGGATGGCGAGCGGTTGGATTACCTGCCCACCGCTGCCGATGTGCAAGCGCGCGTGAAACCGATCTATGAAACCATCGAAGGGTGGTCCGGCAGTACAGCCGGCGCGCGCTCTTGGGCCGAGCTGCCTGCGCAGGCGATTAAATATGTTCGGCGCATTGAGGAGCTGATTGATTGCCCGGTGGCGTTGGTCTCGACGTCGCCTGAGCGCGAAGACACCATTCTAGTTACAGATCCGTTTGCAGACTGATGGCCCTGAGTTATAAAGCCCGCCGCCGTTGGTCGCTGCTGATTTTGGTTATCGGCTTGCCAGTCTACGCCGTTCTGGCGGTAAATTTAGTGGCGCTGCTGCCCGTGTTGCCAAAGGTCTTAGAATTTATCCTTTATGTGGTGCTCGGCACCGCTTGGGCGTTCCCATTGAAATTTGTTTTTAAAGGTATCGGTCAAGTGGATCCCGATGTGGATGAAGATTCCTAAGTCACTCTAAGCAGTCTATTGTGAGAGATAAAGACGGAGCTCTCTGACGAGAACCATGCTCATGGAGCTACCGTCTCTCCTGGCACGGCGTGTTTTCGGCGCTGTCCGGAAGTACGATCGCAAAACTCCGGGGTTGGCGTGGCTGCGGGTGGGTCTGCGTCGGCCATGCTTTGCGACTGTGCCGCTTCGGTCTTGACCTCTGGACCTGTGCCATTCAACCATAATGCGTCGACGCGGTACTGCGGTGTGAGGAGAAATGAGGCAGGACACCTGGTGAGTATGGAAAAAACCCGATGAAAATCTATTTGGTCGTTTATTAGGCGCGCTGTCCTTCAAAATTATTAATACCGCGAATATCGTCTTTGCGGGGGCACTGCGAAATTTGGTGAAAAGAGTGATGGTGACGTAATAGAATGGTTTATGAGAATTATATATGCCGCGCGCCCAGAACCTTGTTAATTGGGGCTGGCCCGTCATCCCCTGAATTGATCCGAGAAATTTCAGTCTATTCGGACGCAATTGTGGCGGCTGATGGGGGATTTTGGGCGGCCGAACAGGCCGGGGCTCAGGTGGTCTTGGTGGTGGGCGATATGGATTCGCAAAAAGACCTGCCGACCAGTCAGGCTGCGGCGCATATCACAGATCAGGAGACCACGGATTTCCAAAAATGCCTCGCAGTTTGTGATGCTGACATTTTTTTGGGTGTTGGGTTTCTCGGCGGGCGTTTGGATCATCAGTTGGCAGCTTTCTCTGCCCTCTTAAATGAACCGCGACCGGTGATCTTGATTGATGAGGCACAGTTGGTTTTTGTTGTACCGCAAAAATTTTACGTAGATCTGGAAGCCGAAACACCCGTGGGATTTTATCCCATGGTGCCTATTGTAGCAAGTTTGCACGGGGTGCGCTGGCCGCTTTCAAATGCGGCCATGAGCCCGATGGGGCAAATTGCGACTTCAAACTTCGCCCTAGGTGGCGTGCTGGAAATTAATGTGGATCGGCCAGGTTTGCTGGCGATCCTGCCGCGCCGCGACCTTGAAACTGTTCTGGCAGCATTAGACAGAGGTTTTGGTAAAGCGCACCACCAATAGCCCCGCGGTCACAGTCACGATAATCCCAACCGCCGCAATGCCATTGGGCAGATCGCTGAAGAGCACCAGGCCATAGAGTGCTCCAAATGGAATTTCGAGATATTGCACTGGGGCCACTGTGGGCGCTGAGGCATAGCGCAGCGCCCAAGTCATGCACAAATGTGCCAAGGTGCCCAAGATCCCAAGGCCAAGCAATGCAAAAAATTCAAATCTGGTGACTGGGACCATTGTCAAAAGTGGTATGTCCAAGGCCGAGCCGAAAGCGGCAATGGGCAAGAGGATCACCATGGCGCAGACCCCATTAGCCGCTTGTAGATCAATGGGGTCGATATGTTTTGAAATTTTGCGGGTGATGAACATAAAGCCAGTGAATAAAACGGCCACGACCAGCGGCAAAAGCGCAGGCCAACCGACCTCGGCAAAACTGGGTTGAACCACCATCAAAGTGCCGATGAAACCAAGCAGGCAGAGTCCAAGGCTCAGAGGGCTTGCCCGATCTCCGGTCATCCATCCAACGCCCAAGATCAGGAAGGGCAGGACATAGGCAATGGCAATGGCATCGGCGAGGGGCAGGTAACGGAGCGACAGAAAGAAAAAAGAAATTGCCACCAGATGGAGAACCGAGCGCAGAATGACGTAGCCAATCCGATCCGCCCGCATCCAAGTGTAGTGGCGACTTGTCCAAAGGTTGCGGCGCACCAAAAGAAGCTGGGTGATGAACCGAGCAATGACCACCTGTAGCAAAGGAATTCCATCGCCTAAAATTTTGACCAAAGCATCACTGGCTGGCGCCAGAATACAAAAGCCAATCATTAACAATAGGCCTGAACGGTTGTTATCCTGAACCATGGTGCACTTTCATATCAAGGTTTGGAATGGTCAACAGTTCGGCACATTTACCGCCAAGCCACCGAGTGAAGTTTCTTTGTATTTTTCATGCATGTCCAGACCGGTTTGTCGCATTGTTTCGACGCAGGCATCCAATGACACCAAATGAGTGCCATCGCCACGCATCGACAGGCTGGCGGCGGAGACTGCTTTAATGCAGCCCAGCCCATTGCGCTCGATACAAGGGACTTGCACGAGGCCTTTGACTGGATCGCAGGTCATACCCAAGTGATGCTCTAGTGCGATTTCTGCGGCGTTTTCCACCTGCGCGGGACTGCCGCCCAAGACGGCGCAGAGACCGGCGGCGGCCATGGCAGAGGCACTGCCCACTTCCGCCTGGCAACCGCATTCCGCGCCGGAGATGCTGGCGTTGAATTTGATCAGCCCGCCGATCGCTGCGGCGGTGAGCAAAAATTCCGGGATGCGCTTTGGCGTGGCGCCTGGCACATGATCGAGCCAATAGCGCAGAGTGGCAGGGACCACACCGGCCGCGCCATTGGTCGGTGCGGTCACGACCTGCCCACCGGCGGCATTCTCTTCATTGACCGCCATGGCGTAAACGCTCATCCAGTCATTAATCGTATGCGGGGCGGGCATATTCAGCCCCCGTTCGGCCATCAAAGCTTCGTGAATGGGTTTGGCTCGGCGTTTCACATTCAGACCGCCGGGCAGTATGCCGCCCCGTTCCAGCCCACGATTGATGCAATCGTTCATCACGTCCCAGATTTTGGTCAAGCCGCGGTCGAGCTCGGCGGCGCTGCGGCGGCTCAATTCATTCTCTCGCTTTATCTCTGCTATGGATTTTCCCTGGGCAGCGCAAAGGGCCAGTAATTCATTGGCCGTATTGAACTCATGCGGGTAGGGGGCCATGTCGCCGATGGACACTCCACTGGCCAATTCTTCGGCTGTCACCACAAAACCGCCACCGATCGAATAATAAGTCTGCTGCAAGATCACATCGTCCTGTGCATCCGTCGCCATGAGGACCATGCCATTGGCATGACCCTGTAGGGAGGGGCCGAAGTCAAATACGATGTCGCTGGCCGGATCGAGTTTAAGTGTTCTGAGCCCATCCGGGTCGACCGTTTTGTTGCGCGTCATGGCTTTTAGCGCAGCTTCAGCCTTGGTGGCGTCATAGGTTTCAGGGGAAAACCCGGCCAATCCGAGAAGTGTGGCACGATCTGTCGCATGCCCCACACCGGTGAAGGCTAAGGAGCCATGCAGGCGCGCTTTTAGGCCTGCGGCCTCAAATGGGCTGGCGCGCAGCAGATCCAAAAACATACCAGCTGCAGCCATTGGTCCCATCGTATGCGATGAGCTTGGCCCAATGCCGACTTTAAACATATCAAAAACAGATAGAAACATTAAAGACCTCTTAGAACTGCATAGCTTGGGTTGATCATGGTTTGACAGGCCGTGTCGGTGGAAATGCGACGCTTTCATCTAGGTCTACGTCCGCGCCTCTCGCACAGCAAGGGAATACGCGGCGCCGTGCCCATGCGAAGCCCGGCCGATGCTGTGCTTGAAAGATGAAATCGGGCCTCGCGCATTGGGGGGACTTCGGTCTATATAGGCGCAGATCATCAGGAGTCGCGTTACATGTTTGCCGATTTATCCCCCGCCGATCAGGCAAAATACGTTGCTGCCAAACGGGCCGTCGAATTGGTTGAAGATGGTATGAAGCTCGGGCTTGGAACCGGCTCAACGGCGGCTTGGATGGTGCGGTGTTTGGCGGAGCGGGTGAACACTGAACGGCTGCGCATTCAAGGCGTGCCCACTTCGACCCGCACAGCAGATTTGGCCCGTGAGCTGGGTTTGGAAGTGGTGACCTTGGATCAAGCTGGGCATTTGGACATCACCATTGATGGTACGGATGAATTCGATTCCGCTTTGTCTCTCATCAAAGGCGGTGGTGGGGCGCTTTTACAAGAGAAGATCGTCGCCTCCGCCTCGGATCAGATGATTGTGATTGCTGATTTTGATAAGCATGTCTCTCAGCTCGGTAAATTCCCGTTGCCTGTGGAGGTTTTGGGATTTGGTTTGGCCTCGTCGCGCGACCATATTGCCCGCCTTTTGGCCGATCACGGATTGGCTGGGCGCGATATCACGATGCGTATGCAGGGCGACATCCCCTTTGTGACCGACGAGGGCAACTTTATTCTTGATTTACATTTGGAACACATCCCGGATGCGCCCGCCCTGGCCATTGCGCTCAATGAAGTGCCGGGCGTGTTTGAAAATGGTCTGTTTATAAATATTTGTGATCGCGTGATTTTGGGCGCCAGCGATGGGCGCATCGAGGAGCACCTTCGGCCGTAACACGCCAAGCGGTTGGGCTTCTGACTTCAATAGGGGACGAATATGTCTTTTGATTATGATCTTTTTGTAATTGGCGGTGGTTCCGGTGGTGTGCGCGCGGCGCGCGTTGCGGCGGCGGACACCGGGGCCAAAGTCGGATTGGCTGAAGAAAGCCGCTATGGCGGCACCTGCGTCATCCGGGGCTGCGTTCCGAAAAAGTTGATGGTGTTTGCTTCAACCTATGCGCCTGCCATGGAGCAGGCTACCGCCTATGGCTGGGACGTGCGGATGGGCGGTTTCAACTGGTTGGGATTTCGGAGCAATTTGGAAGGTGAGCTTGATCGGCTGGAAGGCATTTATCGCCGCCTATTGAACAACTCTGGAGTTGAGACCTTCGACATGCGCGCGACAGTCGACGGTCCGCATGCGGTGCGTTTGGCCGATGGCCGGGTCGTTACGGCCAAGGTGATTTTGCTGGCCACGGGCGGCTGGCCCTCAGTGCCCGATGTTCCTGGAGCCGAATATGCCATAACCTCTAATGAGGTTTTTCATCTGGAGACTTTGCCCAAGCGGATATTGATCGTGGGAGGCGGTTATATTGCGTGTGAATTTGCCGGTATTCTCAATGGACTTGGGGTGCAAACCCATCTTTGGTATCGGGGCGAGGCGGTGTTGCGCGGCTTTGATGAAGAGGCTCGCGATGTGATCGTGCAGGGCATGCAAGAACGTGGTGTCCAAATGCAGATGCACACCAATGTGGCCCGCATCGACCGGCAAGGCAGTGGCTACAGCGTGATAGATGCCCAAGGCGCGCGCCAAGACTTTGATGTTGTGATGTATGCCACAGGCCGCAAGCCAAAAAGCACCGGCTTGGGTCTTGAGGCGCTGGGCATTGGTCTGGATGACGCGGGCGCGGTTCAGGTGGATGAGTTTTCTCAGACCTCAGTGCCGTCGATCTATGCGGTGGGGGATGTGACCAACCGTGTCAATCTGACGCCCGTGGCGATCCGCGAGGGCATGGCTTTTGTTGAGACAGCCCTGAAAGGCAATCCGACCCCTGTGGATCACGCATTGATCCCAACCGCCGTATTCACCCAACCGGAATTTGGCACAATTGGCCTCAGCGAAGAGCAAGCCCGTGCACAAGAGTCGATCGAAGTCTATGCAACTGCCTTTCG
>Ga0206677_10002639_pt1 | contig 15563 bp, 16 predicted proteins | sample M130m12015metaG_FD_155475 | JGI IMG/M metagenome (GOLD analysis project Ga0206677, IMG submission 155475) | Ammonia-oxidizing marine archaeal communities from Monterey Bay, California, United States - M1 30m 12015 | ecosystem: Environmental > Aquatic > Marine > Intertidal zone | place: USA...
GAACGCTAACCAACTCTACAGTTGGCGTAGAGCCCGACAGCGAAAAGAAGCTGAGTCTGAATTGGCTCGTGATAAAGATGCTGAAATCGCGCGGCTCAAGCGTGAGTTAGCCGTCAAGGATGAGGAGCTTGCTATTGTAAAAAAGGCGGCCGCGTACTTCGCGAAGGAGGGACTAGAGTGAAGTACGCATTTATCCTGGAACATGCCGCTGTGTTTGCGATTACGACGATGGCGAGCGTGTTTGGTGTTTCAACCAGTGGTTTTTATGCCTGGCGCAAACGACAAGAAGCCCCGTCTAAACGAGCTGAGAAACGCCTGACTCGAGATAAACTCATTAAGCATCATTTTGATGAACGCAAGGGACGAAGCGGTTCTCCTCGCTTAGTAGAAGATCTACGCGACTCAGGCCATGCGTGTGACATGAAGACGGTTGCCGAGAGCATGAAGCGGCAGAATTTACGGGCGAAGGCGGCTCGGAAGTTTAAGGTGACCACGGACTCAAATCACAAGCCGGTATTTGAAAATCTGCTAGAACAGGATTTTGAAGCCAGTCGGCCCAACGAGAAATGGGTTCAAGACATGACCTATATCTGGACTGGGCGTGGCTGGTTATATCTTGCCATCGTACTAGACCTCTACTCGCGGAAAGTCATTGGATGGTCGATGTCTGAGCGCATGAAAGCAGACTTAGTCTGTGATGCACTGCAGATGGCGATCTGGAGTCGAGGGAGCCCGCGCGGTGTCACGGTGCACTCTGACCGAGGTAGTCAATATTGTTCTGATGCCTATCGACAATTACTGAAACAGTATCAACTGAAAGGCAGCATGAGTGGTGTAGGAAACTGCTATGACAACGCGGTTGCGGAAAGCTTCTTCCACAGCTTGAAGGTCGAAGAAGTACACGGCAGTGAATATGAAACACGTAAGATTGCCAAACAAGCCGTGTTCGAAAACATCGAAATTTACTACAATCAACAACGACGACATAGTGCTAACGGACTCATCAGCCCGCACGCCTATGAGGCTATGAAAAAAGTGGCTTAATTGAGTGTCCGATATTACTGGGCAGGATCAGTCGAAACGGACATCGGCAAAGTGTATAAGGATGATAAGTAAGTGATAGATAAAAATGAGATAGTAACTTTCGTAAGTTCATGCTCTATTAAGGAAAGCATTGAAAGTACTTATAATGAAATAGTAAGTGAAATTAAGCAACGTTTTCCTGATGTAAGTACTATACATATTGGTAGTAGTTCAGTTGATGATTTACTCACGAAAGGAGATTTGGATATTTTAGTTATTGCAAATTCTTCTAATTTTCAGCAACTGTTTAATTATTTAAATGAGGGTTATGAAATTAATTCAGGTGTGGAATTAAGTTCGTCATTTGCAAGCTTTAAAGATGATTCTTCCATTCCGAATGTCGGAATACAACTTGCACTAAGCTTAGAGAATGATTACGATTTTTTAATTTTCCAGAATATACTACTTAAATCTAATAAGTTAAAAAATGAATATAATGGATTAAAGAAAGCTTTTGATGGAAAGCTCATGGTTGAATACAGGGCTGCAAAATCAGACTTTATCGAGAAAGTATTAGATAAGAGGCAGAAATATGGATTTTAATGTTAAGTACTTTAAAGTCAATAAAATTGTGCCGGAATTATCTTTGCTGTCTCCAAAATTAACACAAGAACAAATAAAAAAAGCTAAAGATCGACCTCAACCCGCTTTACCTCAACATTGTACTCCATGGGTTTATGCTGAATCATTTGGGATAGTTATTAAGTTTTGCTTGCCCGTTATTGCTAAAGTTATCGGGTTAGGTCAAGGAAAGATAAGAATTGAGTACGACTCTTCATTTGATGATATTTTTGGTTTTAAGGTAATTGATCATTTTGCCCCTGGACATTTTGGCGTATCCACAGGATATAGATTTAAAACTGAAAATGAAATCGGAGTTTTGCTTAAACCGCTTCCTAATAATCGTAGTGATTTGGATGGGGTCCTAGAGGGTTTTATTGAAACATGGTGGTTCCCTAAACCACTTTTTTTAGTTTATAAAGCACCTGAGAAAAATCAAGAACTGGTTTTTAATCCAGGTGCTAAATTGGCTATAGCCATACCAATGCTTAAAGGTAAAATTAAGCTGGGTGAGTTGTCTCTTGATGAAAAACTTTCATTAGTTGAAGATCAAGATCGATATATTTCATTCTCAAGTCCACCTCATGATAACTTATCTCAATCTTCACCTGGAGTAATTGCTAGACCTTACAGTGCATATTCTAGGTTAATTAATAAGGTTTAAACTATATGGATAATTGGATTTTAGGAGTTAATGCATCACATAATGGTGCTGCTATTTTGCTTAAGAATGGAAAGATACACGTTGGAGTTCAAGAAGAGCGGCTAGTAGGTGTCAAAAAAGCAAGAATATTTTCGGATATTGAGTCTGCATCAATAAATTACTGCTTAAAGCATGCTGGAATAACGGTCAACGATTTAAATTTAATATCTATATGTGTACAAGGCGATTATCTATCTCAGGAAAATGACTTCAGGAATAACCCATCATTTCGTGAGTTAATTCGTCATGAAAAAATTGTTTACTACCCTCACCATATGTGCCATGCAGCTGGTGCGCACTCGCAATCTGGATTTGAATCAGAAGTTATTGTTGTGATTGATGGGGTTGGGTCACCTGAAACAAATTTCACGCCAGATGAATTAGAAGTTATTGTTAACCCAGGTAATGCCTCTTGGGAGACGATTTCAATTTATTCCGCAAAACAGAAATCTTTGAAGCCCATATTTAAGCAGGTTGTTCATAATGGTGATTGGTACAAAGAACTGAGTGATCATTCGTTTCCGTCTTTTAATAGTCTAGGTGGTATGTATTCTGCCGTAACGAAACAAATTTTTGGTGATGATACTGTTTCGGGAAAAACTATGGCTCTCGCTTCATATGGAAAACCGGTTTTTCCTGTAAATAAGTTCTTAGAAATTATTGATAATGAAATCATATTTACTAATCATATTCAGACAGAGGTCACCCCAACAGATGCTCTTTGGCCTCAAAATGAGCGTTTATATCAAAATCTAGCTGCCTCAGTGCAAACATCCCTAGAAAAAGCCCTTACACATATATTCTCGATGTCAAAGAAAATGACTGGCGAAAAAAATGTGAGTTTTTGCGGTGGGGTAGCACTTAATTGTGTCGCAAATGAGAAAATTATTAGGCAAGCAATATTTGAGCACCATTATTTCATGCCGTCGTCGGAAGATTGTGGAACAGCAATAGGTGCTGCATTTTTGGCTTATTGGGGTACTGACCATATGTATAGTGTCAATAAGCAATCAACTGACTCTATTGGTTGTCATTATTCGTCAGAACGACCTAAAATATTTAATCATCTTGATTGCATGGAGTTTAGTAATGAAGCAGACATGATTGATTATGGGGTAGAAAAACTCGCATCCTCCGAGATTATTGGTTGGTTCCATGGTGGATCTGAATTTGGACCGAGAGCATTAGGGCACAGAAGTATACTGGCAGACCCTAGAAACCCAACAATACAGGATCAGATTAATAGTAATTTTAAATTTCGAGAACCATTTCGCCCCTTTGCGCCCGTGATATTAGAGCAACATGCAAAAGATTGGTATGATTTGAAGAGTGAAATCAGTAGCCCGTTTATGATGCGTGCTGTGCCATTCCATTTTGATAAAAGAGGATTCGTCCAATCCGCAGTTCATGTTGATGGAACAGGAAGATATCAAACGGTCACGAAAGAGGATAATTTTTATTTTTATTACTTAATAGAAGCTTTTGCTGAGGAAACATCTGTCCCTATTGTATTGAATACTTCATTTAACATAAAAAATGAACCGATAGTTGAAACCCCTGCTGATGCAATAATTTCCATGTTAGCATCGGGAATTAGGACATGTATTTTTGATTTTTTCGCTATCACTATTCCTTCGAATATTAGTTTTGATGACTTAACTGTAAAGTGCAATAAGTTCCATGATGTTCAGAAAATAAACGACTCTGTGTCCTTGACTATTATCACTCAGTTAAGTAAGTTTCGTCATGTGATTTCTCAAGATATATTCGATATCTTAGGTAAAATCGATTCTTTAAGGTTATCAGAAGTAGAATTACTCATTGAAAATAACCTAGGTAAGAAGCTAAACGGAGCAAACTTTTCTAAACAGCTTATAGTTTGTTTGCGAAGAATGCATTTAATTGAACTCACATTAGATTAGTTCAATTAGCAACAGAATTAAGGGTATTAGTAGTTATGTTGATACCAATACCTTTAATATATTGATACCAATTAAAATTAAGGAGATATACTAATGTCGAATAAGAAAGTTCGCGATTTAACCCCTGAAGAACTTAACGAAACTGCAAAAACTTCTAAAGAAAAAGTTTCGGAAAATATCCAAGATTACTTAAATAAGCATGTTGGTGGTGCTCGCCCTAGCGTGATGCAAATACATCCTGATCAAAAGTAATCTTTCTATTTCAATTAGGGATTGTTTACTAAAAGCCAGGATAACGAAAGTTATTTTGGCTTTTTTGATTACGAATTTAACGAGGTAATAATGTAATGATAAAATCTACCGCCAACATTTCACCTTTTTCTGATGTTATGTTTGTTGAGAACATACAAAAAAATATTGACCTATTGATGGAGCATATGGGCCATCAGAAATCAGATTATAAAAGAAGAGACTTTTTTAGCTCATTAAATAAGTTGCAGAAAGACGAATATTCAATTGATGATTTTCGTGAATATCCAAAATTAATTACTCAGCCTCAAGAGAATGAACTGTTAACATTAAAACATCTTATGACAGTTGATGAACTACAAAAAGACTGGATGTATAGTAATGAAGAATTAAAAATAATAGAAAGCAAAACTATAAGAGCTTTAAAAATTATAGAAGAACAATTACCGGAATTATACTCAGTCTTTAATAGATTAGTAGGAGCTTTAATCTTTGGAAAGCGCGGTGGTTTTCATGGTGGAAGTATTTCTGATGTAATAGGAATTATATGGTTAGCTCCAAAAGATGATTGGGGTGTAAATACTTACGCAGAACATATTTTTCATGAGTTTACTCATCAGGTGCTATTTTTAGACGATATGATTAACTGTATTTTCCCAAAATCTGTTCCGGATATGATTGATGATAAAGTAGTAAGTTCTATTCTGCATATTAATAGAGGTTATGATAAATCTTATCATTCAGCTTTTGTGTCTTACTCGATTATTCAACTAAGAGAAAAATTGGGCTTAGATTGGGATGAGCTATGGGAGCCCTTAAAGACCACTGTTAGTGGTTTAATTGAAAAAGGTGATGTTTTGAGTCAACATGGATATAACCAAGTGTTAGATTTAAATAATCGTATTATTGAAATGGATGAAGTTGCATAATTCTAAATGATTTCTTTTTTTAACGAAAACAGCGTTGTTAAAAATATTAGAACCTTAATATCTTCATCAGATTCTTTCCAGTTCTATAACTTAAGAAATGAGTATCACGCAACATTAAACGTCTTACAAGGACATAATTATAATTTTTGCAAATCTGAGGATTCAATATATTTACAACGCGATATATCGAAGAAAAGTGTAAAAAAAATAATAAGTAAATTTCTTGATAGTAGTAATCTTGATGAAGATGAATATGCGAATAATGAACAAACTATTGAACAGTTCATCAAAACCCATAATGATTCGCATAAATTTTTGCAGAAAAACTACAATCAGATAAAAACTGTTGTTGTACTTTTAATTGGGAATATTATTCCAATAACTTTTTGGGGCTCAAAAGGAGCTGCTAGTGATGCAGCTATTTTAGGCATGGTGTTGTGGTCCGTTGATAAAAATTGGGATGTTGTGAAACACATTGAGTGTTTAATTCATGAGGCTACTCATCAAGCACATTTTTTAGATGAAATGATTCATGGTTCACATATTAAAGATTCTATTTTTGTTGATTCAAATTGTTCTCGAGAAAACTATATTTTAAGTCCAATTCTAAATATAGAAAGACCAATTGATATGGTTTTAGCCGCAGCTTATGTAGCAATGAATATTTCGCTATTTCACAAGTTTTTGGGAAATCACGATGATGTGAACCAATTGGTTTCTAAGCTCAAGGTTTCTGTGAATGAAATGATCAAGCGAAAAGATTGTTTTTCAGCTAACGGTATAGTGTACCTATACGAGCTTGAGCAGTATTGCCAGACTTATAACTAATAGGATAATAAAGTGGATATTAAAGTAAAAAGATCAGATGTTGTTTTAGTAAGCATGCCATTTGGCACAATTAATGTTCCTTCTCTTGCTCTTGGTTTATTAGCGGCCATTTTAAAGAAAGAAAAAATAAATGTAGAACAATTACACTTAACTCTTGATATGGCCGATTTTTGTGGTTTTGATTTATATGAGAAGATATCGGATCAACCTGGTATTTCATTCTTTGTTGGCGAGTGGTTATTCTCAAATGATTTATTTGAGAAGTCAGATATTGACACTCAAAAATATTTGGAAGAAATCTTACATGTCACTGACCTTGGATTTAGGGATTTAAGATCGTTAGATCAAGTTTTAGTGAATTCATTTTTAGCATTAAATAAAAGAATTCCTGAATTCTTAGATTTCTGTGTCGATAAAATTTTATCCAGAAAGCCTAAAATTATAGGATTTACAAGCGTATTTCAGCAGCATGCTGCATCGCTTGCTATAGCTAAGCGAATTAAAAGTAAAGATTCATCAATCAAAATTATCATGGGAGGGCCAAATTGCGAAGATGTACAAGGCATAGAAACGATGAAACAATTTGGTTTTTTAGATGCAGTTGTCTCGGGTGAAGCTGATTTAATATTCCCAGTTCTAATTAAAAATCTTTTAGAAAATAAAGATGTTTCAAATTTAGCAGGTGTGATAACTAAATCAAATATTATGCATGGACCGAAAATTGTTCAAAACAATAACCTTGATGAACTTCCATATCCTTGTTTTGATGATTTTTATACACAATTCGGAGCCTCAACTATTAAACAAAAAACTCGTCCCGAATTACCATTTGAATCATCTCGTGGTTGTTGGTGGGGAGCAAAACACCATTGTGTGTTCTGTGGTTTAAATAAAGAAACTATGGGGTATCGAAGTAAATCACCAGAAAGAGCTCTAGATGAGTTGCTCTATTTAGTTGATAAATATCCAGCATCGAGGATATTTACAGCGGATAATATTCTTGATCTTAATTACCTGAAAAGTTTTGTGCCAGAGTTAGCTAAAAGAAATCTGGGCTTGGACATTTACTATGAAACAAAATCAAATCTAAAAAAGCATCATATTGAAATGTTGTCGAAAGCAGGTATAAGTTCACTTCAACCTGGATTGGAAAGTCTAAGCGACAATGTTTTATCCTTGATGCGTAAAGGAGCCAAAGGAGCCCAGCAGTTAAAGTTTTTGCAATGGTGTGAGTTATTTGCTGTTGAATGTTGTTGGAATATGCTTTGGGGGATACCTGGAGAATCTGCTGACGACTACCGAGAGCTTGAAAGTCTGCTGCCTTATTTAACGCATTTACCGCCGCCAGGTTGGGGAGGTCCCGTCTCCTTGTTAAGGTTTAGTCCAATGCAAGAGTATCCAGAAAAATTTGGTATAGATGAAATATCTCCAGAACCTGCTTATAGGCATGTTTATCCATTTGATGATGAAGTTCTTACAAATATGGCTTACTATTTTAGTTATAAGTACAAAGATCAACCTAAGGCCAACACATATACTAAAGGTCTCACACGACAAATTTCGAAATGGCGAGAAGAATATAGAACAAGCATACTTTTTTATGAGGAAATAGAAAGTTTAGTTTACGTATATGACCTAAGGGAAGTCACAGAAAGTACATTTCACTGCTTGGATGGGCTAGGAAGAGATATTTTTCTTGAAACTATCGATGGGAAAAGTCATAAAAATCTTGTGAAAAAGTTTACGGATATCGGTTTTTCTGACGAAGTGGTTATTAATGTTATTAAAAAACTTCAATCATATGGACTATTATTAAATATGTCTGGTATATATATTAATCTTTCTCTTAATCTACCAGAATATATAGATGGAGGACGTGTTAATGAGCCATTTTTACGTTCTCAAAAAAAATTATTGGTTCAAAATATAAAGAATATAGTACATGTTGAGTCTAATCAAAATGTTGAAAATCGAAAAAGTTCAATAATAAACGCCATAAATTTATGACGCTTTATCCTAAAAGAACCGACCTTATGTTGATATTTAAGATAATTCTAAAATCATTACTAAGAAATAAATTAATTAATACGATTCTTATTCTGTCAATTGCTATTGCTGTAAGTGTTGCTTGTGTATTAATGAAATATTATCTAGTCCTTTCTTATAACCCCTTAGCTAACAAAAATGATGTTGTTTATTCAATACGATTAGATAATTGGCAAGGTGATGAAGCCTTTGATAGAAAAAATCCTGTAGAACCTCCTTGGCAAATATCTTTTCGTGATAGTCAGAATTTGAAGAATATTGCTTTACCAAAGAGTATGGCCTCAATGTATCGGATTCGTAGACCGATTCAAAAAAGTAATTCTTCAGATGTTAATCCATTCATATCATCTATAAGAGTAACAGAGAAAGGTCTTTTTGATATTTTCGATTACAAATTTATTTATGGAAAGGCATGGAATTCTAGTCAAAATGGCGAGGCTCTTGTAGTGATAACTAAGAGAGCAAATGAAAAATTATTTGATGGTGATAACAGCATTGGAGAAACAGTTTCTATAGATTCTTCAATTTATACGGTAGTAGGAGTAGTAGATAATGCCTCGCTTTCGCCAAAAATATACGATATGAATCATGGCCCATCCGCAGAAATTGAAGACTACTATATTCCATTTAATTATGCAGTGAATAATAAGATAAGGACTGATGGAAATGTGAGATGTTGGTCAAATGATAAGATTGATACCACCGATGATTTAATGAATAGTGAATGTTTATGGATTCAACATTGGGTTGAGTTAAAAAATAGTAATGATATAAAAGGATACCGATCATTAGTTAACAGTTATATATCAGAAGAGCAGAAAATAAATCGATTTAAGGAAGTCAATAAAAACAGATTTGATACACCTGAAGAACTATTGATTGCAAGAGATGTTATTAGTTCAGGACAGAAAAATCTCATTATAAGTGCTTGGACTTTCGCATTTCTAACTGTTATTAATACGGCTATATTGTTCTTTTTAATTTTCTGGCGACGCAGAAAGGATTACATGATAATCATTGCCAATGGTGTGAGTAAATTTCAATTATGTATTAGTATGCTCATTGAAGCTCTTATCATTGGCTTTGTGTCTGGATTGCTTTCAATAATTTTCTCAATAGCAGGAATAAAGTTGTTAAAGTCTATCGCTACAGCAATTTCTGGATCAATATTTTTTGACAGTAGCTTTGTAGCAAATAGTTTCTTATTAGCTATTATATTTGCATTAGTGGCATCAATTTATGCTGTTTTTATGGTTGCACGAAATGTCACACCTGAACTTCTAAGAGCTTAATACCGTGAAAATAAAATTTGCTTTGCCAATATCATTGCTACTATTAAGTTTTTTAATAATTTCACTAACTTCAGCAATTGTTACGAACGCGATATCAACTATTAGTCACAATATTAACTATATGTCTCGCCCAACTGGCATCGATGTAAATAAAATTTTAGTAGCTCAATCAGATGCGATATTAAAATCGTATGTCCACAAAAGCTCTGTGGAAGAAGATTTGCAAACTATTAGAAGTATTCCTGTCGTGAATTCAGCGTCAATAAGTAGTTATATTCCATTAAGTGGATATGGAATATCAACTGATTTTAGGGCAAGTCTTGATGAAGACGCAGAAAGGCTCTATGCAAATTTCTTTTTTGTTGATGAAGAAATTATTAACACTTTAGGCTTGAATTTGCTTGCGGGGAGAGCTTTTCAAAAGACAGATGTTTCTATATTTAAACCTGATGATTATGCAAATTATGCTAAGAAAGCCATTATTACAGAAGCATTGGCTCAAAAGTTGTATGGGACAAGCGAGGTTGTTGGTAATTTAATTTATGATAATTACGGCCATCCAGCTGAAGTAATTGGTATTGTTGAGAAAATGATGGGTATCTGGGTTACTTGGAAGCATGCTGAAAATGTAGTTCTTTACCCGGGCATTTTAGATGGTGTAACAGCTAGATATATGATCAGGCATGAGTCCACAAATGTTAACAACAATGAATTAGTTACTCAAATAGAAACTAAGCTACAGGGAACAAGTATCGACAGAGTTGTAGATACTGTTAAACCGATGCAAAAGTTATTTAATCGAAGTTATTCTTCTCAAAAAACAATATCAGTAGTTTTAAGTGGAGTGGCTATTCTAATGCTGGTTTTAACAGGGCTTTCGGTTTACGGACTATCAGAATTATCATTTTCGTCTAGAAAAAGGGAAATAGGTATTAAAAGAGCATTAGGTGCATCAAAAGCTTTGATAACAAAAACTTTATACAAAGAATTGATAATATTTTCACTTTTAGCAATTCTTTCAGGATGCATATTGGCAAAACTGTTCAATTCTTATTTTTCTCAAACACTTAATTTATCAGATTTATCTATTTCAAGTTTTTTATATACAAACCTAGTAATTTTCGCAGTTCTATTAATTGGGTCTATAAAACCATTTTTTGAATCGATAAATGCAAATCCAATTTCTGTTATTAAATCAATTTAAAATAAAAAATATCATTGAGCGTGAAAAAACCGTTATGGCTGATAGGTCAGCATCTGCCAGTCAAGTTGCCGAATATTAAAAAAATTTGTAAATGCTTGACTGCCCGGAACGTCATTATGTTCTTCAACATATTCTTTTATTTTTAAAAGTATGTGGGCTTTATTGTATTTCATATTCCATAGCTCCATATTCTAATACCCAAAGCAGGTGCGCCTGTAATCCCCCCAAAAATCAGGAGCAGTTATAAGTAGAAAATTCCACTAAAATAAATGAAAGGAGTTTTTTATGAGAAAGTCACGATTTAGCGATAGCCAGATTCTGGCGATGTTGAAACAAAACGAGCAAGGCCTAGCCGTCGGTGATATTTGCCGCGAACATGGCGTCAGTTCCGCGCAGTTTTACAAATGGCGGTCTAAATTTGGCGGTATGGATGCCTCGATGATGAAGCGACTCAAAGAGTTGGAAGAGGAAAATCGTAGGCTTAAGAAGATGTATGCCGAAGAAAAGCTTAAGGCTGAAATAGCCCGCGAGGCTATTGAAAAAAAGTGGTGAAGCCATCCCGTCGCAAGGAGATGGCAAAACGAGTTTGTAGGGAGTATCGAGCTAGCATTAGGCTTGTATGTTCTGTGTTTGGTATAAGCGAGAGCTACTATCACTATCAGACGAAGCTTTCCACCGAGAATGCGGAAATAGCCGATTGGTTGCTGCGATTGACGACTGCTAATCGGCGTTGGGGCTTTGGTTTGTGCTTTTTATACTTGCGCAATGTGAAAGGGTTTGGGTGGAATCATAAACGCGTCTACCGCATCTACAGAGAACTTGAGCTCAACCTGAGGATTAAACCGAAGCGACGAATCAAGCGCGACAAGCCGAATGCGCTTATGGTTCCAGCTACGATTAATCAAGTCTGGTCGATTGATTTTATGAGCGATTCCTTGAGTGATGGTCGCACACTACGAACGTTCAATGTGCTTGATGATTACAACCGTGAGGGCCTAGGTATTGACGTTGACCTGTCGTTACCCAGTTCAAGGGTGATAAGGGCTTTAGAGCAGATTATCGAATGGCGTGGTAAGCCCAGTGCCATTCGCTGTGACAACGGACCTGAGTATATAGCCCAATTACTCATTGATTGGGCCAACGATCTGGACTTCCCAGGCTTTCCTAGACACTGGTTGACTCCAAAAAATACGCCTCTTCGAACTTAGCAGGCGATACGCCGCCTGTATGAGTGTGGCGTTTTATCGGATTGTAAAACATCTCTATAAAATTAAATATCTCAGTTTTCGCTTCATCCCTTGTCGAGTAGATCTTCCGTTTTGTCACACGCTTTTTAAACGTGGCAAAGAAGCTCTCAGCAACCGCATTATCATGGCAGTTACCACGCCGGCTCATCGAAGGTATGAGATTATGCTCTTTCACAAATGCCAAGTAATCAGAGCTGGCATACTGGCTTCCTTGGTCGCTATGAATGAGCACCTCACCTTTTGGCTGACGCTGCCAGATCGCCATAAGCAAAGCGTTGATCACCAGATGGCGGTCGATATGTTTATCCATTGACCAGCCTACAATACGACGCGAAAACAAATCTAAAACCGTAGCCACATACAAAAACCCTTCGTAAGTTCGAACGTAAGTAATGTCGCTGACCCAAGCCTGATTCGGGTGCTCAGGATTGAACTGACGATCAAGCAAGTTAGCTGCTATCTTCGCCGGCTTGCCGCCTTTGATGTAACGGCGCTTGTAGCCTATTTGCGCTTTTAAGCGGTTTTCTCGCATGATTCGAGCAACTCGGTGAACGCTACAGCTTTCGCCAGCCTCGCGCAGGTCACGATGAATCCAGGGGCTGCCATAAGTGCCACCACTGGCCATGTAAGATTCCTTAACCAGTTTTAGCAGCCGTTGATCCTCAACTGCTCTATCCGAGAGCGGTTTCTGTAGCCACGCATAAAACCCGCTGCGGTGCAGTTTGAATACACGGCACATCGTTTTAATTGAAAACTCACCCTGATTGTCACGAATGAAGGAGTACTTTACTCGGGCTGGCTTGCAAAGTACTTTGCGGCCTTTTTTAGAATGTCACGCTCCTCCGTGATACGCATCAACTCAGCCTTAAGGCGGACAATCTCAGCCTGGTCATCGGAAGATTTGATCTGGTGGCTACTCCCATATATTGAAGCTTTCCAGTCGTACAGCGACTTGGTGCTAATGCCGAGCCTCTCCGCAACTTCGGCTACAGAGTAACCCCGCTCAACAACCTGTTTAACCGCTTCTTCTTTGAACTGCTGTGTATATCGTTTTCCCTTGCTCATTTGACCCTCTCTTTGAGTTACATTTTAACTCTTTTGAGTGTCTAGCAAAGCCTGGGAAGTCCAATCAGCAGATAACGTTGTTGTATATCCAGCCAGGCAAGCCGACACAAAATGCTTACATTGAGCGTTTCAATCGCACGGTACGCCACGAATGGCTGGAATTACATCTGTTTGAATCGGTTGAACAGGCGCAATATCTGGCAACAAAATGGTTATGGACTTACAATAACGAACGTCCTCACACAGCGATTGGCGGCGTACCGCCCCGGCAGCTACTAGAGGCAGCATAAGTTTTCTACGAACAGCTGCTACTTAAAATGGGGGGATTACACGCCGCTTTTTGGCGTCGCCCTGCCTTTGCTTGTTAGCACTACTTTTCTTTACCTTTACAAGTCACAGAGTACGCCCAATCATGCACTGCGGTAATATTGACGGGTAACTTTCTGTTACTACAGCGAAGAGGGTGTAAGTTAATGATTTACGGGTTAAATGGCCAACTTATGATGTCAAAGCCCGGCCAGTTTATGCTGTCATGTACACTTATTGTGTTTTAGGTCACCTAATTTGGCCAGGTTGGGTTCCTTGGTTTGTTATGTTTTCCTTTTTTGGATGTGGTAGATAGAAGCCAACCATATAAGCGCAGTGCTTTGCTAACTTTCTAAAGTTTTAGATAAACGGTGTTTGATGCGGTGTCTATGATAGCCTCATGAACTTCCATTATATCTTGTCCTAACACACCATCTATTTTTTCCTCTGTAAAAGAGTTTAAAGCATCAACCACATGAGATAAATCCATAGAGTAAACGCTGCTTAGGCTAACCGCATTTCCTTCAATAATGAGAGATTCTATCAGATAAGAGCGAGTTGTAATCGATCCTCCCACTCCCGTTGCTTCAGTGCTGGGGGCTTCATTTTCCTGCACAAGGCTAAATTTTTCAGCACTTTCGTGGTGGATTACTGTGGCCTGAGCGCCAGTATCTATAATGAAATAACCGCTTTTACCGTTAATTGAGGCTTCAACTAACGCGTGATGGGTAGGTAGCTTCATATAGTCGATTCTAACAAAACCTTTATCATCTAAAAATTGTTCTAAATTTAATTCACTATCAAGGTGCTCCGCATGGATAATGGTTGAGAAAAACAGACATAGCGTAATTACTATTTTACCAGCAAAGTATTTTACAAGCATCTAAGCACCTTGTTATGTTGGATATTTCAATGTGAAATTTTCACGCGTTGGAATTACAGGGATTACGGATTGTATATGTAATATCGCATAGATTACAACATCAATTTCTTTGACTCACGCTATATCTACGGGACAAGATTGTGCGTTTTTATGTTTAATTTAGATCTACGTGGCCCGAGTTCTTCTTCGAAGTGTTACTGGCACGCCATATTTGGGCCTGTTTGTAAGGCTTATGAGTGGCGTAATGTTTGCATTCTGAGTGAGGTTTAATCTGAATCGTTGAGTGGTCATAGCTAAAATAAATACAGCTTCCATCATGGCAAAATTATTACCTAGGCACATTCTTGGTCCGCCGCCGAAGGGTATGTAGGCGTAGGGATGTCGCTTCTTTTCTGTTTCGGCGTCAAAGCGATGGGGGTCGAAGGACTCCGGTTGATCCCAAAAATCTGGATGCCTGTGGAGGAGATGGGCGCTAAAAAGTACGTCAGAATTGCCCTTTAGTGCATATTTTCCCAGTGTGTCGTCAGCTTCAACATGGCGCGGCAGGATGGGTACTGGTGGGTGCAAGCGCATGATTTCTTTGAATACTTTTTGGCAGTAGAGTAAGTTGGTAAAATCAGCGGCCTCAGGGGTTCTGCGGCCTAAGACGTGATCAACCTCCTGCTCTATTTTTTCTCTAATCTCTGGTTTTTGCGAAAGTGTCGCCCACAACCAAGACATTGCGTTGGCAGTTGTTTCGTGGCCTGCTATAAACATGGTCAGGGCTTCATTTCTAAGGTCTTCGTCGCTTAATGGCATGCCGGTTTCTTCATCAGTTGCGTCCATTAGCATTTGAAGGAGATCCATGGGCTTGTCTTGAGTGATTTTTCGCTGATTAATAATGCGATAGATAATGTGGTCTAGCTGAGCAATATAGCTCGCATACTGTTTATTTTTGGTGGTTGGAATTTGATATAAAAATGAGAATGGCAAAATGACACGTCTGTTGGTGGCCGCTAGCAGAGGGTTAAAAATATCGGCTACAGTTTGAATATCTTCATCTGATAGTGAGGTGCTAAAAAGGGCTTTAACCACTACCCTAAGCGTTACTTGCATCATCGCGTCGGTGGTTTGTAAAGTTTCGCCCAAATCACAAATTGATTCCCATTGGTCGAGCATTTCCATTATGCAATCGGTCATGATGGTTGCTAGGGTTGCAATTTTTTTGCGTTGAAAATAAGGTTGCACTGATAATCTCTTTCGACG
>Ga0206677_10002644_pt1 | contig 15554 bp, 6 predicted proteins | sample M130m12015metaG_FD_155475 | JGI IMG/M metagenome (GOLD analysis project Ga0206677, IMG submission 155475) | Ammonia-oxidizing marine archaeal communities from Monterey Bay, California, United States - M1 30m 12015 | ecosystem: Environmental > Aquatic > Marine > Intertidal zone | place: USA...
ACTTATTAAGCCAACGCGGCGAAGGACGGTGCAGTGGGAAGTGGGTGCAAGTTCATTGTTCTTCGGCGGAAGCGCCCTCTACACCGCGGCTCAGACTCGATTTCGCTACCAGCCAAATTCCCCAAAGCAGTGCGCACCAGTTTACGAAATAGCAAGCCAATACCAGCGTTTCCACAGCCAGGTCGCGCTAGATGCATGGGAAAGCAAAGCAACACTTGGGGCTAACTGCGTCGCCGCAACCAAAACAGGCGCTGTTATTCGTTACGGATTCGATGGTGGCTATATTTCCAATCGAGCATTGGATTCAAGGCGACCAGGGGATGATCGAGACGGCTGGCAAGTTAATGCACGAATACAGCGAGCACTCTTTGGTGGCGAGCTTACTGCGCAGGCGAGCTATACAAAGTTGAACGACGATGAGGGATACAGCTCGATTCTTGCCAATGGTGCGTCGCGCTGGCAAAAAAGAAATCAGGTACTGATTCAGCACCGAACACCACTCAGGGTGGGCAACAAGAATGCTCTATTCATGGTTAATCTCTATCATCAGGATCAGGCGAGTAATATCGAGCTTTTCGAGCTAACCGATACGGCCATCGAGCTTGGCATTAGCATAGCTCTTTAAGTAGTTGTAATTATTGAATTTAATTAAAATTACATGCTGCTAGTTGATTTTTTTGCCAACCCATCGACCAACAACCAATCCTGACAGAACATGCAAAATCCGTTCACTTCACTTTATTGCCACCAATCTGTGACACTGCGTGCAAAACACCACAGGCAAATTCAGAATAAAAACCTCAACTTACGCTCTCGACTCCAAGTATTACTTTGATACAAAAAGTTGAACTTAGGCTCAAGTTTTAGTATTCTCGCTCCGATATCTGGTTGCGGTTGTGGGTTCTATCGACCTCAGGCCTGATGTAACGGCGTTTTTCGACTAATTCGCGAGTGTGTGTGACTTCAATCACAGGCCCTGGCGCAGAGGTTGACTTATGCTTGTTCCAACGATGGAAAACCGCCGGCCTAACTTTGTGGGACGGGCCGGTCGCAATCGTAAACGTTTATAATTTGAAATCGATCTCAAGGAGATACACCACAATGGCTTTTATTACAGCTGAAACACGAAGCAGCATCGTCGAGCTGGCGATGGGCATGTTAAACCAAGCACCAAGCACAGCGATGTTGGAAACATTAATCGCTAAGTCTGTTGAGGGTGCTTCAACGCAAGACCTCGCTGACTATATCGCAACAACCGCAGCATTTACTGCCGAATATCCAGCGACGCAAACTGCGCGCGAATTCGCTACTGAAATGTTCGGCAAGCTCATCACTGGCGGCACGCTCGACGCAGAAATCAACACTGCGGTTATCGATCTCCTCGAAGGCCTGCTAACTAGCGGCACTACTAAGGCCCAAGGCTTCGTTGCGGTTATCGACTTCCTGGCTAACCCAGCTAACGCTGCCCACGCTGACCTCGGCGACATCGCACAGTCATTCCAGAACCGCGCTGATGCAGCAGAATACTTCTCGATCACCAAGGAACTTGGTGGGTCAACTGACGCAGAGCTCACAGCAGCGATTGCTTCTGTAACTAGCGACGCAGCAACACTTACAGCTGCAAACGCAGCTGCCGATGCTACTGCATCTGCCGAAGCAGTTGTTGCTGGCCAGACTTTTACGCTCACTACAGGTGCGGACTCTCTGACGAGTGGTGCGTCAGGTGATTCGTACGACGCGAGCTTAAATTCTGCGGGAAACCAGACCCTAAACTCGCTAGATTCAATTGATGCGGGCGAGGGGGTTGACACGCTCAACGCTCAACTGAACGCTTCCGCGTCGCCTCTCTCTCTCAAAGGGATCGAGAAAATCAATCTCACAGCTTCAGGAACAGCCACTCTAGATCTTCGAAATGCAGACAGCGTTACTGACCTGAATGTTCTTGGCTCGACTGCTGCCACAACTGTGAACAACTTGCCTGCTGGAGCAAACCTTACAGTATCTGATACAACCAGCAATATTACGATTGGCAGCAATGGGGTCACTGGATCTTCGGACTCAATCGCCGTCACAATGGCAGCGGTTACTGGAGCCGCCGATATTTCACTGGCTGGCATTGAAAACATTTCGATCAATTCTCTTTCCGCCAACTCAATCGATCTGGTTGCTACATCCGCGAAATCTCTCACGCTTACGGGTGACTCGGCGATGACTATCGGGTCCCTGAACACCTCAGGCGCCACTAAGATCAACACAGTCGACGCGAGCGGAGCGACAGGCGCCGTCAAGATGACTACAGGTGCGCTTTCGGGCGTCGCACCTTCTCAAGACGTGACTATCACAGGCGGTTCGGGTGCAGATGACTTTGATGTTTCAGGTCATTCCACTTCTGACCTCAACGTATCGGGTGGTGCTGGAAACGATAGAATCACAGCTGCTCCTGCTGCGACAGACTCTCTGGCAGGCGGAGATGGGACGGATACGTTAGAGCTCACCGCTGCAGTGGCGGCGGCTAATGCAAATATCACTGGCTTCGAAGCGCTGCAACTTACAGGCAACGTCTCTCAAGATGCGGATAATATCTCAGAAAACACGCTCGCTAGCGTCACTATCGCTGCAACAGGTAACGCAGGCTTGACAGACGCGCCCGCCTCAGTTGCGACAGTTGTTCTCAACTCGGCTCTTGTCGGAAATAACACCGGTACAATCACCCTCGACCGAAAGACAGATACTGCTGAAGACGCGCTCCTTCTTTTCGGCGCTGGTGCCACGAGCGGAACCGTTACTGTTAATGATGAAGAGGCTCTAACAGTCTCCTCTACAATTGCTGCTTCCACGATTACCACCCTAAACGCCGCAGATGTAACTTCCATCACGGTTACGGGTACGGAAGATCTCACAATCGGAAGTCTTGCTGGGAATATAGGTCTCGCGACAGTTGACGCATCAGGGTCAACGGGCGCTGTATCTGTTGGGGGCACTGCAAACGGCTCATTAGTCCCTATGACGATCACCGCTGGCAGCGGCGGTCTTACCGCTGACGGTAGCGGTCAGGCAGACACCATAACTGGTGGAGCAGGAGTCGACGCTATTGACGCAGGTGATGGCAACGATGTAGTTACCGGCGGCGCTGGTAACGATGACTTAGACGGTGAGGCTGGCAACGATTCACTCGATGGCGGCGCCGGAAACGACACGCTAACTATCGGAGCAGGCATTGACACAGCTATCGGCGGAGAGGGCAATGACACGTTGGTGCTTGGAGCCAATTACACGACCTTAGATACCATTGATGGCGGCGATGGAACAGACTCTGTGTCCATCACAACTTCAGCTGCGACTCTTACACCGGTATTAACAAGTGTAGAGAAAGTCACGATGACAGCGGCGGCTGGGGGAACCAATACTCTCGCTCTTTCAAAATCGACTTCTGTTTATCAAGTTTCGATTGCTGACGGCGCAGATGTAGGCACCACAATCTCTTCAATGGGCTCTGGCACCGTAATTAACGCCGATACCTCTAACACTCTGACGGTAGATACGGTCGCTGACGCAGCGCTTTCTGTTTACGCAGGAGCGGCAAATACTAACGCTCTCACTATTTCTGACGCAGCTTCAGCAACGCTTGTCGCATACGCGGCTAACGGCGCGTTTGGCAACACCGTTTTAGACGCCGTAGATACCGGTGCTTTGACGCTCGTTTCAGCTGCAGCTGGCGCAGACCTGGCTACCGGTGTCATCACCGGTACTGACAAACTGGCTAGCCTTGTAGTTTCTACCGCCGGCACCGGTGGTGATATCTCAACTGGCGATACGGCCGACGCAGACAGTCTTGCGTCTGTGACAGTGCTAGCTAGCGCTGGCGATGTGGCCCTGGGAGAGATCGGTGGTACCGGTGGCACCGCGAGCGGCACCGCCGAGGCATTAGCCTCGATTACTGCAACAGCAGCTCAAGCAGCAGAAGTCACTTTTGACGAGATCTTTGCAGATACGACTAACAGTGTTACCGACAACGATTTGACGATTACTGCGTCTGCGAATGATGCCGGCTCTTTCGTTAAGTTTGATGACGTCACGAATACTTTTGGCGCAGTAACTGCGAACCTAAGTGGTACTCAAGCAGTCGAGTTCTCGGAAGGCTCAGGAACAATCACTGCGGCTTCTGTGTCTGTAACACGCGAAGGTAGCGGCGCAACTTTGATAGACGATATCGATGCAACCACTACCCTGACCGTTGTCAATAACAGCTCAGGAACTATGACTATCACCACCTCTGACGCTGAAGGCGATACAAACATCTCTTCAACGGCTGGTGCGCTCGACGTTACAACCACATCTACTGATAACGTTACACTAACTGGCAGCAGCTCGGACGACACGCTAGTGGCATCCGGTACTACTGAAGCCGGGAAAACGCACACGCTATCAGGCGGTGCTGGCGCCGACGGTATCACTGGCGGAGGTGGTAATGACGTACTTCTAGGTGGTGCTGGCAACGACACGATAACGGCTGGAGGCGGAAAAGACAGCATCGACGCAGGCGAAGGCACTGACACTATAGTTATGTCCACAAACCTAGCATCGACAGACACCATTAGTGGTGGTGACGGAACAGATACTCTCACAGCTACCGTAGCTGCGAATTATTCCGGCACGATCACAGGCGTCGAAGTCTTCTCTCTGAATTTCACTGCAGCCGACAATGGGACGTTTAGTTTCGCAAATATCGACTCAGAGGCTGTCATTGTTGTTGTTGCAGACACTGACAATGACGCCGTCATTCTTGGTTCTGTTGCTTCTGGCGCCACAGTGCGAATCAATGACGACGACATCGTCACTACGATCGATACGGTTGCCGACGCATCGCTGACGGTAGACGTTCGCTCAGCTACTTCAGGTTCAGTAGAAACACTGACAATTACAGATGCTGCGTCCGTTACTGTAACAAGCGGCACCGCCGTCGCTAACAGTACAGCAGATATCGTTCTAGATGCAGTCGACACTACCGCCCTCACAGTGGTCGCGGCAGCAGGTGCTGCGCTCGCTACAGGGAACGTTACAGGTACAAACAAGCTGTCTACTGTAAGCGTTTCCACTTCAGTGACGTCAGGTACCGCTGTAGTTGGAACAATCGCAGATGCCGATGCACTAACTGCGATAACACTCGCAGCCAGTGAAGCGGATGCGACGATTGGCCAAATCGGCACGGACGCAACAGCGAACAATGCTGAGGTCCTCAGCACGATTACTGTTACCGCATCAGGTAGTGGAGTCACCGCTACATTGGGCGACGTTTACTCGGACAGCACTGTAAACAGTACTACCGATAACGAAGTGACAGTGAATGTAACAGCTGAGACGGGCGCCACTTCGGCTCTTGGCTTAATCGACAATACGTACGGTACTATTACAGCCACCTACAACGCTGAAGGCACGATCACTCAATCGACACTAACGGGTGTCGCTATGACGATCGGAAACACCGGCTCTGGTAGCAACACGATCTCAACTGTAAATGGCACAGGTGCCGTTTCCGTAACGACTAGCGGTGCAGGTACATTCGAGATAACCGACGCCAATGTAGACGGCGCAAGCGCCTCCCTCGTTGTAGACGGTAGCGATCAGACAGGTACTGTCGATGTTGACGCGAGCAACTCCACTGCTGCGACAACAATGACCGGTGGCGCTGGTGCCGACACTTTGATTGGTGGCTCGGGTAACGATTCTCTCGTTGGTGGTGCTGGCAACGACGCCATCACGCTAAACGGTGGATTCGATACAGTGGACGCGGGTGCAGGTACCGATACCATTACGGTAGGCGGTAATATCAGCCTGACTGATAGCATCGACGGTGGAGACGGTACCGATACGGTGAATGCGGAGCTAGACACCGCAACAGTTCACCAGTTCGGAACCCTTACCGGTGTCGAGGTACTGAACTTAGACTACACGGCTGCTGGAACATTTAAGGCCAACGGCATAGCGCCTACGGTCATTAACATGACAGTGTCTGACGGAGCGGCAACTGCTGCGGTGATAAACAACGTTGGTAGCGGAATTCAAATTGACCTTGAAGAAGACGACTTGAACGGCGTTACTATCGACTATACAGCTGATGCAACAGCGACTATTCGGGTAGCGACTGGCACCACTGTTGATGCCGGTGACCTTGTTGTGACTGACGCTCAGACTGTAACCCTGCAATCTCACGGTGGCGCAGATCACGCTTTGGGAGCAGTTACGCTCGATTCGAAAGACACTGACACGTTGACAATTTCAACTGCGGCGACAGGTAGTGACTTAGTACAGACGGGCGCGTTTGCCGCTGACGACGTCAAGAACGTTACCGTTACCGCGGCTTACGATAACTCGACCATCTCGCTAGGTGTGGGCTCCACGTTCCTTGCGACAGCTGACCTTCTTCAGACGCTCACTGTTAGCGCTACCTCTGAAAACGACGCTGACATTGTTATCGAGAATCTTGGTACAACAGCAGCAGCTGCGGCGCTAACCGACATAACCGTTACGGCTTCCGCTGACACAACTATTGCTTCAGCATCAGGTGCAGACGTCACGCTTAACACGATTGATGCAGCAGGTGCGGACCTTACTAGCATCACTTTGACAGCTGCATACACTGGCTCGACTATCCTGGTCGGTAATGCTGGCGATGATGAAGTGTTAGCCGACAGTGTCGCCACAATGACACTCTCAGCTGTGTCGGGAGCATCTGTTGATATTCAAGGCGGATTGGACATAACAACGATCGGTCAGCTTACCGCATCGGGGGCAGGTTCAATCATTATCGATAGAGATGATAACGATGTGGCAACATTGGAAAGGGTTGATTCGACAGTTACGGGAACGTTTACTGTGGACTTCCATCAAACCACTGACGTTGTTACTTATACTCTTGGTAGCGGTACAAATACGATTACCACGGGCACAGCTAACGACGTTGTTTACCTGAAGGCCGCTGGTGGTACTGACGACATCGCTCTGAGCACGTCAAGTACTGGCTCAATCTCGATCCATAACTTCCAGGTTGGTGCGTCAGCGGATGATATTATTATGTCGCTCACGGGTCTTAAAGCTGGTACCAGTGCCACTGACTTCGTCAACTTAGATGACGCTGCTTCAGTCTCGACCGATGCAGTCGCTTCGTTCACTCACGTCATTGGTTCGGGTGTCTTGGATTTAGACGCAGCCGGAGCTGTAAATGCAAACGTGATAACCTTGAGTGGTGATGTGGCGGACAACACTGCGCTCATAGCGCTGCTTGATACTGGTTCGACCGACGCATTAACGACGGGTAGTATCATAACGGATGACGATGCGTTCTTGATACTCTACGACAACGGTATTGATTCGTTCCTTGTTTCTGCAACAGTTTCTGATGGAGATAACTTTGCAGATGGCGATACGATTGATACCGCCGATTTCACCGTAGAGACGTTGATTACCTTCGTAGGCGTAACCGATGCCACGACTATTGTTGACGGTAACTTTGGTAGCTTTGTTGCATAGAAATTTGAGGTAGAAAAACAAAAAAAGCTGGCCCTCGGGTCAGCTTTTTTTTGGAAAAAATAAAATGAAAACCTTTTTACACGTTGGGCCCGGATCTAAAACTAAAAACCAAACAACAAAAGAGTTTGCGGCCGCGCATTGGAAAGAACTGCGAATAGATATCGATAGCAAGGTAGACGCTGACTATCACGGCACGATTCTAGATATGGAGCAAGTAGCTGACGACCAAGTGCACGGGCTTTACTCGAGTCATAATCTCGAGCATGTCTACATTCATCAGGTTCAGCGAGTACTCAAGGAATTTCTCAGAGTATTAAAACCTGAGGGGTTTGTCGTACTTACATGTCCTAATCTCCTACCAGTCTGCGAAGCCATTTTAAAAACGGGTCTAGAAGCCCCCTTGTACGAATCACCCGCAGGACCGATTACCCCACTTGAAATCATTTACGGCCATACCGCATCGATTAAGCATGGTAATGAGTACATGGCTCATAAATGCGGGTTCACAGAAAAAACTCTAACTGACTACTTTATTTCTAGCGGGTTTGCCAATACAGCTACTATTTCCCGTGAAGCGCCGTTTTATGATCTTTGGATAGTCGCCTCGAAGGAACCGCAAACAAGCGAGGAATTAACCTCATTAGCAAAATTACATTTCCCAACTAACGGCCAATGAACATTCTTTTCGTACATCAAAATTTTCCAGCACAATTTAAACACCTGGCAAAAGCCTTGGTGGCAAACGGTCACAAGGTAACGGTGCTAACAGCGAGAACAGACTTGCCTGAACAATTTGGGCTACGGATAGTCTCATACAATATTAAAAGGCCTTCGACAAAGGGAATACATCCTTGGGTCATAGAAATAGAAACAAAAACTATCCGAGGCGAGGCTTGTTACAATAAGGCCACAGAATTAAAGAAAGAAGGCTTCAACCCAGACAAAATAATTGCCCATCCAGGCTGGGGCGAAAGCCTATTTATTAAAGAGGTTTGGCCAGATGCAAAGCTCGGCATCTACTGCGAGTTCTTCTACCACGTGAGCGGCGCAGACGTCGGTTTTGATCCGGAATTTCTATCTGGGGACATCGCTGAACCGTGCCGAATCGCGCATAAGAACCTCAATAATCTTGCCCACTTCCCCATAGCCGACGCAGGAATAAGCCCCACATATTGGCAAGCCAGCACATTCCCCGAGTCTTTTCGGAAAAAAATAACCGTGGTACACGACGGTATCGACACCAATACCGTTAGGCCCGATGGGTCGGCGGTAATCGCGTTGACTGATGGGAGAACCCTCTCTAAAGAAGACGAAGTCGTCACCTTTATAAACCGTAATCTAGAACCCTACCGCGGCTACCACATCTTCATGCGGGCTCTGCCCAAAATGCTTAAAGACAGGCCTGACGCCCGCTTTATACTCATTGGCGAAGACGGCGTCAGTTACGGTGCAAAGCCTGACAAAGACAAATACGGCGAAAGGACGTGGAAACAGATATTTATCGATGAGGTAAAAGGTCAGATCTCAGAAGATGACTGGAAAAGAGTTCACTTTGTAGGCAAGGTCCCTTACGGTATCTTCCTAAAGCTCATGCAGATCTCAAGCGCTCATGTCTATCTTACTTATCCGTTTGTGTTAAGTTGGAGCTTACTTGAAGCCATGAGTGCGGGCTGCGCGATCGTAGCAAGTGATACCCAGCCCTTACATGAAGCTATTCAGCACGGAGAGACAGGCTTACTGGTTGATTTCTTTGATCATGAAGCTTTAGCGGAAACTGTGAGCAGTCTTTTGGATAATTTAGAACTAAGAAAGGAGTTAGGGCGCAACGCGCGTGAATTCGCCGTGAAAAACTACGACCTCCAAACCGTTTGTCTCCCAAAACAACTCGAGTGGGTTGATGCCCTCTAATCATAAATTACGATTACTTTAACCAAGGAGAACCACATGGCAACAATTACAATAGACGGCAAAGAGTACGACGTAGACACACTCTCAGACGAAACCAAAGCTCAGCTTGGCAGCTTACAATACGTAGACTCAGAGCTTGCGCGACTTCAGGCCCAAGCAGCTGCTTTGCAAACAGCGAGAATCGCTTACGGACGAGCACTAAAGCAGACACTAGAAGAAGGCAAAGCGCCTGAAGAAGACGAGGTCAGTATTGAAGGACTAGGAGACTCGATTCAGTTCGATGATTAGTAAGAAGACTTAGAGGCCAACTCTTAACGGGGTTGGCTTTTTTGTGCGCGTACTATCAAAAAACTAAGACGAACTACCGATAGTAGTAATTCAAAAGCCCGCCCAACCGCTCTTTGATCTTCACGGGCGCGTCAAGATCGCATTCCTCCGTGCTGGCGGTAACCAATTCGTTATCCAGCCCCTGATGCGGCCGTTCCTGATTGTAAAAATCAACGTATTCTTTTACAGCAGCGCGCAAGAATCCCTCACCCATCGGCACTACTTGTTTTAAACAGTCCTCCTTGATAGAACGCACCCAGCGCTCGGCATAAGCGTTCATATTGGGGCTATACGGCGGCAATCTGATTACCTTCACGCCATAGCCTCTAAACACCCTGCGAAACTGGCACGTGTATTTCGTGTCTCTGTCGCAAATCAGATACCTCGCACCCTTGATAAACTCGTCGTCCACGCCGGTTAGGTTTCTTGCCACCTGCAGCATCCATGCTTCGCTCGGATGCTGAGTGATCCCTGCAACAGTGACTCTGCGAGTATCCAACCGAATAAAGAAAAGAATGAAGTAAGTGACCAAGCCCCGAGGTGTGACGACCTCTGCAGTCAGAAAGTCGGTGGCAACAATAGCCGACAAGTGAACCTTCAGAAATCTTGCCCAAGAGTCGTCGTGCTCTCTGCTGGGAGAGGGGTGCAAGCCGTGGCGCTTTAGCACATTGATTACAGTCTGATGCGAGCCTTTTATACGTAGTGCCCCCCAGCGATTGTTTTCGGCCATGTCGACAATGCGTGCTTCGAGCGCGGCGTCGATTCGAGGCCTGCCAGGGTAACTGCGCTTCTTTGAGCCATCGAATTTCTTGGCTATAAGCTCCCTGTGCCACCGCAAGACGGTACTGGGCTTCACTACTAAACAGGCTTCCGACAGGCCCTCTGGTGTGAGCAGCTTAGCCAGACGAGCCATGCGTCTTTTGAAGAAAACGGAATAGCGAACTCGGCCAGTTTGGTGAGCCTGCAACTCAAGTACCTGCGCCTTGAGCAGCTCGTTCTGATGGAGAAGATGCTTGTTAACGTCTTCGCTGAGTCTTTTGGGTAGTTTGGTCCAGAGCAAAAGCTGAAATCCCGAGTAGAGCCTCTCATATTAACAAAATATTGGGAGAATAAGGGGTCAGATCCGTTTTCACTCAACCAGCGCGGGATAGGATCTCTAAACGAACACCCGAACCGGTGATCTAGCCGTCCCCAAATTGGCGTTGGACCCTGTAATGGCGTAAGTTTATTCTATACGCAAAAATTGCATTTAAGCCTGCCCATTTAGATAATCACACTGCGTATCAATTAGATAAAATAACATCGGCTATACCGGAGTTATATCTGATATTTATCCGAGGTCCAAATGAGAAACGCCAAGTTAATCCTTGCAGCAATGTGCATATTACAAGCCAACTTAATATTTGCCATCGAGATAAGCGGTAATGTGATTCGGAAAAATAAAGAGGCCAGTCCTGCGAGCGTGTATATCAACGGGGAAGAATTTGCTGTGGCTTCTGCCAGCGGCTATTTCGCAGGCGAGATCCCGGAAGGTGAGCTGACAATATACGCTGAAATAAATCTTCCGAACGGGACCGAGAGAAGTATCCCTAGGACTATTAATGTATCGGCAGATACCACAGTTCAGCTAACGGTAGCACCCCTCCGGACAGTAACGATTAATACGTCAGCTAGCGTAAACGAATACGGAGATCCAATGTTACGAAGACTCTCTATATCGGAAGCTGTAACGCCATCGCCCACGATATTACAAACTGATTTACAACAAATTGCGATAACGGATTTGTCTGGATTTGGAAGCGTGCACGCTAAGCAGTTCGAATTGCCAGAGGGTGTATATCGAGCTCATTTGAGAGTAGGAGAAAACAGCGAGGATTATGACGTTTGGAAAGGGTTCCAAATTACAAGCGAAACAACAGAAGTTAACATATCTGTTGACGACAAGTACTCGTCATATCCAGCAACTAGTAGAATTATAGATCCAGCGAAAGTGGTATTTGAACCAGACGAACTCAAGGGTTATCTAGTAATAAGTGGTACTCAAAACGCAGCATCTCCAAACATGGCGCTAAGTATTCTGAACCTCCAGACTGGACACTATACATGGGGTTCATCTCTTTCCGACGGGTCGTTTGAATTGCTGCTAAACGGTCAACCGGGAAGTGAGTACACGATCTATCAACGTGCCGAGGTTGATGGCTGGAATAATTTTCAGTTAGGGGTGGGCACCACGATTACAGCGCCATTTAGCTCAACGAAAAGGGATAGTTTCTCTACGGAGCATTCTATTTCTAGTGCCGGCCTTTCACCCAGTAATTTCGTTGACGCCAAATTATTCGGGGGCAGAGTCGGAGGCATAGCGCAATACCACGGAGAGTTTGATTTTTCCCAAATCTCAGCTGGAAGCGCTGGCGAATTCACCGGCATCGTCGATATTGTGGGTCCATCTCTTGATGACGTGACTATTTCTTGGGGAACTTCTAGCCTGTTTCTTGAAAAAATAGTGTCGGCAGAAGGCTGGGTTGTTGCGGCAAATCCAGAAAATAGTTCTAACTTTATGACCGTTAGTGGGCTACCAATAAATGGAGAGCCGGAAGTCAATCGCACGCGCATAGGTAACGTAGTCTATTCGGAAATCGAGCAAGTCTCTTCGAATTTGTGGAGAGCAAAATTTGTTGCTAACTACGATATACCATCGCAGCTATCAAAAGGCCGCTATCAGATACATCTAAAATCGGCGATTAGTTCTAGCGTGTCATCAAAAAACGTCTTCTCACATCATTTTGCCGCAGCCCCAGGCACGTCTGTCTTAGACGGGCGTATTGGCGAGTTTGAAATAGGAGACACTAGTGAAACGAAGATAGATATAGCTCTACTTGTAAACGAATATAGCAACGGATCGAGAGGGGTGGTGCCAGCAAATCGAGCGGGCGAATTTGGGATAACTCCAGCAATCATCACTAACACGCATAAATTCATAATAGATGGTTCCATGCCCGGGCGAAAAGAGGGAGCAAGCTATAACCTAGAGCCGTTTATACCCCTAGTGAGCTGGACAACTAAGGGCCACCAAGTACCGCTTCCAATAAAATTCAAATTTCCTTCGGGAAATCTCGAATTGACTATAGTCACCCCGACTGGCCAAACCTCGAACGTAGGCCCTATGCCGTTTAGGGGGACCTATATGCATGAGCCATTTATGCTCAATAATACCGGCGGTGGAATGGGGGGCGCAGCGCCTCAGCAGTATATGAAATTGACTACGCTAGCAGATGATTTTGATTATAAATTTGTAGAATACGGAGAGTACAAAGTAAGCTTAAGTGGAACTGTTCTGGATATGAATGGCAGGGAATATTCACTTGATGGAGACTTTAATATTCTGCGAGCAGAGCCTTTAGATCTCGAATATGGCGTTATGCCTGGGACCCCTTACGAAATCGGAGACTATTTTTCACCTCAGCTCATTATTCAACCAGGCGTCCCAGCGAAAATAGAGGTAACGGTATCGCATTATCCAAACTCCAATCCGACCCTGGTCGAAATAACGCAATTCAACGGCTTCGCAAACCGGTTCGGGTACTACGATGGGGGTAATCAAGAATATAGATTCGATGAGCCTGGTGAATATCGGGTGGACGTTTTAGCTACCCACGAGGGTGAGGACAACGTCGTTTGGGCGGCAAGCCGGACCTGGGGCGGAATAGTCGAGTCAGAAGCGACAGATCTCGAAATGCGTGGCGTCAAGGGTACAGAAGGCTATCCGAATTACAGGCAGTGGTTTGTTTTTGACTCACGGCCACTCGGTCTAGGCGAAAGCAACACCCACATGGCGCCGCCGTATCAAACGGGCGACGTCAGTTGGATGCTTGCCGAAGAGTTGGACCGAAGTAATTCGGCGATGACAGCGTTCTATACGATTTTTGATAAAAGTGGTGAATTTAAGGACAGAGTATCCAATAGACTGTCTGCTTATTCTGGGCTCGATTTAGATAATACAGGCCTACCATTTGTTTCAACTACAAACTTGAAAACAGCGTCGGGTTCCGCGATAAACCCATTCTTCGAATTAGATAATTCAGATGATCATTGGGTCTATTATTATAATGCGTCAGAGAGGCCAGGTATTTCCGCAAGGGAACATATTGGTCAGCTTAGCACTAGAGATAATTACTGGCGTTTTACTGATACCTACAATCATCAACTGGGGAATGGATTTCAAGGCGATAATCCAAACGACTTCAAATTCGTATTTGGCGGGGGCGTGTATCGCATACCCAAGACCAATGAAAATTATTATCTAGCCTATGGGTCACTCTGGATTCACTTACCGGCAGACGATGAAACAGGGGGTAGGATCATGCCGCCATTCCAAGGCGCCTCAGGAGGTCCGACCGGAGGCCCACTTCTGACGCTACTGGGCGAAGAGGTAGATATTTTTTTCCATCCTATGGGTGTGCGGCCAGGGTCAATCCTAGAGGTTGGGGATATAGCCGCATTCTCTGGACAAATAGCTCCAACACTACCTTCAGACGTCTCTATTAAGGTAACTACGCCCTCGAATGAAATCAAAATCATCGAAGGGACTGCGAACAAAATTGGCTATTTTTATAAGCCAAGTACTAACTTCCTAATTACCGAGCCAGGAATTTATGACGTGGATATCACGGTCACTCACAGGGGCATGACCTCCGCTGGACTTGTTGAACCGCCTTACCCGACAGGAGGTATACTCAGCGAGGACGTGCACTCTTACAAATTCTACGCTGTAACAAAAGAAAGCGCGGAGGCGGAATTAACCGTGCCCTTACCCCTTCAGTTGCCAGGCTCTACAGCTCTCAACTTTTCGTTTCAAAACGTACCCACATCGAATAGTCAACGGATGTACCAAACTACGGTTATGCCGGGTTATGTGCTCTCACAGACTGAATCGGATTCATTATCCTATTCTTATAACGCAAAAGAACTAAATTTGAATTTCCCGAACCTTGACGTGGACTTAAACGGTGTACCGCGTAGCAATGTAGATACGATTACCTACAGTTTTCTTTTCGAGACCCAGGACCAAAAAGGCAAGTCAAAATATGAGGCCCAGCAGATCGTCTTACAAGGCGACGAAATTATGCGTGCCGACAGGGCCCAAGCTCTGGGCGGGAAACTGAGTATCGAAATTGGCGATACGGAGTTAGGCGCTGGAGAAAAATTAAAAGCAGAGTTAGAAATCAGTGCGCAGGGAGTAGGGGATCTCTATATAGTTTTGCTAATGCCCAATGGCTCGTATCTCAGTCTCGGAGAGACTAGATTGATTTCAGAAATTGGGGAAGTTATTCCTTTTAGGGAATCGATTAACCTCAGCCATACAGAAAAGTTATCACTCGTTGATTTAAGGTTGCCATCCGGATTAGCCCAAGGAGAATACGCTTTTTATGCGCTATTTGTTGGCAAGGGGAAGAACGTCTTTGACTCTAATAACTGGGCATCATCGATAAGCAAGACTTGGTCATACGACTAAATAAAAATTGTCGTTCAATTTAGTATAAAGAGTAATAAAAATTCATTGTGATCAGTGGTCGGGCGAAATGGAAAATATGCGAAATTATCTAAGAGTTATATTAGGCAGAGTACTTATTAGTGTTTTGTTCCTAGCCCTTGCTTCTATCTCCAAAGCACAGGGAATTATTGAGCTAAGTATTAGTGGAGCGCCACTCGCCGAAAAAACGGTGATCGACTACATTGATAACAACCGCGAATACACAACAGACAGTACGGGAAGACTGCAAACTGAGAGAAGT
>Ga0206677_10002650_pt1 | contig 15535 bp, 15 predicted proteins | sample M130m12015metaG_FD_155475 | JGI IMG/M metagenome (GOLD analysis project Ga0206677, IMG submission 155475) | Ammonia-oxidizing marine archaeal communities from Monterey Bay, California, United States - M1 30m 12015 | ecosystem: Environmental > Aquatic > Marine > Intertidal zone | place: USA...
TTCTCGCGTCCGCCTCGCCATTAATAATATTTTCAGATTGCTCGTATAAACGCAGCGCTTCAGGGCGTTTGCGAGCCAAAAACCCAGGCACTACAAAACGCATGGTGAGCGCACGCATATCCAAATGCAGTTGATTTTCCTCTTCAAGACCCGCCATGATATCTTCGCGGTCATCCTCAGGAATCAGTCTTAATTCAGAAAAAGTCTCGTCCAAATAATCCAACATGTCATTGCTTTCAATGTGCACTTCACCGTCGTGCACCAAAACTGGCACCAAGCCTCTTGGGTTAATGCCCAGAAACCACGGTTTATAGTTGTCTTGCTGCGTTAAGTTAAGCGGGTGAGAGATCCAATTGATGCCTTTCAAATTTAGAAAAATACGCGCTTTTTGCGAACATGCTGACTCGGAAAAATGAATCAGATGTACACCTTCCCACTGCAAGACTTCTTTCGTCTGAATTTCTTCTGGAACTAACTGAACCATAATTAACCTCTCCGAGATCAAATCGCATCTATTAAGTAAGCACTAACCGTTATTGGAGCAGATGTGAGTATGTGGAAATTTATGCCTTATATGAGCGGTGATCAAGTTCCGCGAGACGTGCTGGAAAATAGCGGAAAAATTACGGAGAAAATTACAGACACAAAATCCACTCAAAAAAACCAAACACTGGGTTACTATTCTGTATTACTAATGTGCAAACAGAGGAAGGGGATTAGATGAAAGCAGCAATTATGCGCGACGCCAAAATCATTGTAGATGATATGGCTATGCCAGTACCCAGCGCAGGCGAAGTTTTGGTCAAAACACTGGCGTGTGGCATTTGCGGCTCGGATTTACACGCCCTGAAGCACGGCCATCAAATGGTGCAAACCTCTGTTGAGACGGGCGGCTCGTTTGCAATGGATCTGAGCAAAGACATTGTCATGGGCCATGAGTTCTGTGCAGAAATCCTCGACCACGGCCCAGGTACCAGCCACAATTTCAAGGCTGGCACTAGAGTTTGTTCCTTTCCAATGACCGTGCATAACGGCGAGCCATCCACAGTGGGTTACTCCAATGTCGTCCCCGGCGGTTATTCCCAGAACATGGTACTCACAGAATCTATGCTGCTGGCTGTGCCTAACGGTCTAGCTACCCAACATGCAGCTTTAACAGAACCCATGGCGGTTGGGTTACACGCGGTGCGCATGGCCCGATTAAACAAGTCAGAGATACCCTTAGTCATCGGTTGCGGCCCTGTGGGCTTAGCTGTGATCAGCGCGCTAAAGCAAATGGGGGTTGGGCCAATTATCGCTGTAGATTACAGCGCCAAGCGACGACAGCTGGCCGAGCTAATGGGGGCAGATCAGATCATCGACCCCAGCAAAACCTCGCCTTATGAAAGCTGGGCGGCGTTGGCGCAAACAGATATAAACGGTAACCCAATGCCTGTGGAGCCTTTCTCCGGTCAATCTTTCAGAGAAGGTGTGTTTTTCGAATGCGTTGGTGTACCAGGGGTCATCGACCAAATAATGGCCGGTGCGAAAAAGGGCTGCCGAATAGTCGTTGTTGGCGTGTGTATGGAGTCGGATCAATTCAGGCCCTTGGTTGGCGTAAACAAAGAACTCAACTTGCAGTTTGTACTGGCCTACACCCCGGAAGAGTTCGCTGAGACATTGCATAGCATTGCCGAAGGGCATGTTGACGTAGCGCCGCTCATTACCGACACAGTCGGCTTAGATGGGGTGGCACAGGCCTTTGAAGATTTAGCCAACCCTGAGGTACACGCAAAAATATTAGTCGATCCCACCATAGGCAGTGACAACCACTAGGAGCGGGCAATGACCAACGTCGATGACAACAGCGATAACGCAGAACAAATCAAATACTGGAACGCTAAGGCGGGCGCCATATGGGTTGCCCAACAAGCGCATTTAGACCACCTACTTGCACCACTTTCCGAGGCTGGACTTGCGGCGGCAAAATTTGCCGCCAATGAATCTGCGCTAGATGTTGGCTGTGGCTGCGGCGACACCAGTATTGCCCTAGGGGCAAGCCAGAGTAGCGGCTCTGTCACCGGCGTTGATATTTCAGAACCCATGTTGGCACATGCGCAGGTCAGAGCTGACGCAATGCCCAATGTGAGCTTTGAGCAAGCCGATGCCGCCATTGCGGAATTTAGCAACCAATACAACTTAGTGTTTTCGCGTTTTGGCGTGATGTTTTTTGCCGACCCGGAAGCGGCTTTCAAGAATTTACGCAAAGCACTCAAACCTAATGGACGAATGGTCTTTGTCTGTTGGCAGCCGCCGAGTGAAAACCCATGGATGTCTTTAGCGGGTAAAGCGGTGCAGCCCTTCATGCCGCCCGCTGCAACAGCCCCCAACCCGCATGCGCCCGGCCCCTTTGCATTTTCCGACCCAGCGCACGTGCTTGCCATATTAAGCAATGCCGGTTTCGCTAACGTGCAAATTGAGTCGTTTAACACGCCGCTACACATAGCAGACAATTTGGACGATGCTTTATATTTTCAGACACAAATCGGACCGGCAGCCAACGCCGTTGCCACCCTTGAGGGCGCGGAAAAAGACCAGGCGTTAAATGCGGTAAAAGAGATGTTTCGCCCGCATATGACCAGTGAAGGTCTAGACCTAGAGGCAGCGGTTTGGATAGTCAGTGCTGAAAACGAAGTTTAGTGTCATTGAAGTTGAGGGCTTCATCTGCCCAAAACCGCGTGGGCTGTGTAAACACCTGCTTGGCCAAAGAGGCTATCGACTAAAACCTTGGACTCACTACCGAATAGAGATTTATCGCCGCCGGTAGTCGATTAATGCAAGACGCTCCCGGCTCGCGGAACTATAAATTACCCAATATCGAAATTGCGATTTTGGCGGGTTTAAACGCGGTAGCTATTGGAGATAAGAACTTTGGTTGAACATATCACGGGGAAAGAAGGTTGGTTGAACTCGAGACCGGGGGGCGCCGTCACCGTTCACTTTGAGCGTAAGTACCAAAAGAATATACATGCCTTGTGGCACCTTATCACCGACCCAAAGGCACTGGATCATTGGTCGCCAAATTTCAAATTCCAAGCGAAGCTAGGCGGCAAGTACCAGTTATGGTTCGAAGAGGCACCTTCTGGGCCACCACATATACAAGGCAACATAGAGGCTTTTCAAGCACCCAACCTACTCCAACTAGGCAGCATTATCTTTCGGCTAGAAGCAACAGATACCGGCTGCCGGCTGGCGTTCAGCGACACACTGGTGTTCCGACCAAGCATGACCAAACTTGAGGTGGCCCTCGCCGTGCTTGCAGGTTGGCACCGCTATTTGGATCTTCTGGAACAAGCACTCACAGATGAATTCGTAGAGCGCAACATTGCAGAACCAGACTACTCAGCCAGTTCATTCCGTGGTCGTCACTTGGTGAGCTAACCCTCACATCAGCTCAATACCTGCCTGCCATTGGCAAGCCAAGTATCTTTTAGAGCCTAACGATGCTGCCCGTGATATTCATCATTAGGGCGCATATCCGTTGCACTGGCCACTCGATTGGTCATATTGAAGAACGCAGCGACGTTAGCAATGTCCCAAATATCGCGATCACTAAACCCCACATCGCGCAGTGCTTGGCGGTCAGCCTCTTCGATCTTGTAACTTTCAACCGTAATTTGCGCCGCAAAATCTAACATTGCACGCTGACGCACATCTAGCTCTGCCACTCTGTAGTTCATCACCATCATTTCACCCAGCTTGGCGTCGCCGGATAGCTCTCTTACCGCAGCGCCATGGGCGGTTAAGCAATAAAAACAACGGTTGATGGAAGACACCACAACCGCAATCATTTCACGCTCTAACTTACTCAAGCCGCTGCCAGCCAGCATCAGATCATTGTAAAAGCCAGTAAATGCATTGAGTTTATCCACATCAAAGGCATAGGCTTGCAGAACATTTGGCACCATGCCCAACTTGTCTTGGCATATATCGAAATATTTTTGTGTACCTTCTGGTAACGGGTCGAGCATAGGCAGGTCTAATGCGGTAGGTTGCGACATTTATCTTTCCATCTATAAAGTTGATCCGGCAGTCTTTCACAAAGTGCAGTGACGGGAAAGAATATGCATAGACCAATCTACCCAGGCCCCTACCCCCCAGCCACAGATCAGTAGGCGATATCTGGTGTGCCAGGACTCTGCGTTTGGAAAGAATCAATACAACAATCGGTGATTTTTCTCCATAAATGTTGCCTTTCGGGCATCGGTATTTGCTCAGGACATGAACCAAGCCCTGCAGATTTATCATCATATTGATCCCTCCGCTATAGTGCGCAATAACCACTGTCCGTTTAGGCAAGCTAATATGTCATTCGCCGGCTTGAGACACTCAGGTTCAGGCGTGGGCGGTATTGGGCATACTATTGACGATATGCAAACCAGTAAAATGTTGGTTATGAAAACCCCACTTAGCTGAAGCGAAGTAGCTCTTAGCCTAAAAGATAGCCTTAAGAGAGAGCTTTAAGAGAGAGGCCTATCAGCGAGATCTAAGAGACAAAAAGGTGAGCAAAAAAGTGTCTAAAATAAGCCGGCGCAAAAACACCGACTAACATTAGAAAAAAAACAGGTCGGCTAACCCCCAACTAGCGCTGGTAACGCACCTGCCCAGCAACAATAGTCATATCCACTTCAGTATTGGGAATCTGCTCTTCATCAACGCTGAGGACATTTTGCGACAACACCACAATGTCCGCCAACTTGCCTGGCGTTAGCGAGCCCTTGTGCGACTCTTCAAAGGCAGCATAAGCATTATTAATGGTATAGCTCGCCAGCGCTTCTGCTCGGGTCATTGCTTGCTCTGGATAAAACTTTTCCCCGCTGTTGGTCATACGAGATACCGAGGCATAGAACGAGGCTATGGGGTCAATAGCCTCCACTGGCACATCTGTGCCATTAGCCACAACGGCACCCGTATCGATTAAGTCTCGCCAAGGGTATGAGGTGAGCTTAGTACGCACCTCACCTAACCGCGACGGCACCCACGGACCATCCGAAATGCAATGCACACCTTGTATTGCTGCAATAACACCTAACTCGCCGAATCTAGGCACGTCTAAGGGATCTATATGTTGAGCGTGTTCCACGCGCCAGCGCAAATCCTGAACCGAGTGTTGAGTAGCATTCGCACCTGGCTCTTGCATAGAATTTTGCGCAGAGGTGAAAGCGCGCTGATACAGATCCAAAGTTTCTCGATTGGCGCGGTCGCCAATGGCGTGGGTATTCACTTGGTAACCGAACTTCACCGCCAACCGCGCGGTCTCCTCAATGTCTTCAACCGTTTCCAAAACCAAACCGGAGGTACTGGGCAGGTCTACATAGGGTTCTAACAACCAGGCACCATGAGCGCCAAGAGCACCATCTAGCTGGCGCTTGATAGAACGAACCGTAAGAAAATCGTTTTCTTCAGCAGGCATTAAATAGGCGGGCAAAAGCTTTTCCATTTGGCTATTACTTTCACCGCGCACCATGACATACAACCTGATGGGCAATGCGTCTTCTCTTTCTAATTGCTTGAAAAAATCTATGGTCGCAAAGTCAGCGCCAGCGTCTTGGAATGAGGTCACACCGTTAGCAAGGGCTTCTGAGCTTGCCAGAAAAACTTGCTCACGTTTAAGCCGCTCTACTTCTTCATCACTGCGCTGTGATTCATATTCAGCACCGGCACTGGCCACCAAACGCTGCGCGGTTTCACGCAACAATCCTGTCGCACGACCATTCTCCGCACGGAGAATTGTGCCGCCCTCTGGGTCTGCAGTGGCATCAGTAATGCCTGCCGCTTGTAGTGCAGCATCGTTAGCGAAAGCAGCATGACCACTGGCGTGACCCAATAACACCGGGTTGTTGGGCGATATAAGATTGAGCGTGTTGTTCAAAGGCACACCATCGATGGCGTCCTCAGGAATCTGACGCCACTTATCTTGGTGCCAGCCGCGACCAAAAATCCATTCGCCAGGCTCTGCGCTGTCAACGGCGGCCGCCACGCGACTGACCGCTTGCTGCCAGTGGGTAATATCCGTCAGATCGAGTATTTGTTTAGACCGACCTAGGCTCATAAAATGGCCGTGACCCTCTATAAAACCTGGCATGGCCATGCGCCCGGCCAAATCAATCACTTGAGTATCCGCATTAATATACCCGCTGATTTCTTCGTTACTGCCCACTGCGATTATTTCGTGCCCCTTAACCGCAATGGCCTCAACATTGCCAAAGGCATCATCAACCGTTGCAACAAAACCATTATGTAAAACCATGTCAGCAAAAACAGCGGGCAGTGTTGAGGTTTTGCTTGGTGCATCACAGCCTCCCAGCAACGCAGTCAAGATAGACAGGCTCACTAACGAGAAAAAATACTTCGAAAACAAAAAAACCATGCAACGCTCTCCAGATCGACTATGGCGAATAGACAAGCTACCCATTCAGAATTCGCGAATTTACCTCAACGTATTGTCTTTATGTAGCTCCCAAGGGCGAGCAGCAACGAACAGTGCGCGGCGCGCAAAGAAGACTGCGCGGCGCAAAAAAGGCACAAAAAAAGGCCCAGAACGCCAATGCTAGAATGGCAATTCTAGGCCTATACTCTTCGAGAGTCTTGCAAGCACCCCTCTTTTCAATCGCTCTTGTTTTAAATGAGGGGTTAGCCGGAAAGCTGCACTACTTCAGCTCTAGCCCTTGCAGGGTGCCCTCTTCACGCCAAGCATCCAACAACTTAAAGAACTTCACAGGTCCAGCACCATAAGCGCCATTTTGCACGCTCTCGGGGTTGGGTTTGCCCTCGTTGTTGTAATAACCGGGGGTACAACTGGCTTGAAAGCTCTCGCTGAGTCGCGACATTTTAACAATTTCCTGCACCCAAGCCGCTTCGGCTTCCGCCGATACCTCAACAGTTTCGGCATTTGCCTCTGCGCAGCGATTCATTATGTAGGCAATATGTTTAGCTTGCTCATTCATCGCGTGAGGAAAACTAACGGTAAAGCCAGACTGCGCGCTACTGATAATAAAGCAGTTAGGGAAGCCACGAGTTTGCAGGCCGTGCAGTGTGGATATGCCTTCTTGCCACTTGTCCTTCAGGCTCAAACCATTGCGACCAATTAAGTCATAGCCTGAGCGCTGAGTATATTCAGTGCCCACCTCAAAGCCGGTGGCGAAGACAATGCAGTCCAACTCAATTTCTACACCGTTGGCAACAATGCCTTTCTCAGTGATTCTGTCAATTCCTTGGCCTTGAGTATCAACTAAGTGCACACCGGGTAAATTAAACGCTTCTAAATATTCATCATTAAAACAAGGTCGTTTACAAAACTGGCGATAATAGGGCTTTAAAGATTCTGCGGTATCAGGATCATTTACTAACTTTTCAGCCCTGGCGCGAACTTGCTCCATTTTCTGAAAATCTGCCAACTCCATTTTCTCAGCAATTTCTTGGGGCGAGAGGCGCGCTCCCCCCTTAAAATTAACCATGGAACCTAAGTTACGAATGATCTCAGTCCAACCATCGTTCACCATATCGACATCTGCAAACCCGCCAGACACTAGGGTGTTGAAGTTATCCATGCGCTCTTGCTGCCAACCCGGCTTTAGGCTTGCCGCCCATTCTGGGTCAGTGGGTCGGTTTGCGCGAACATCTACAGAAGACGGCGTGCGCTGAAAAACATAAAGCTCGTCAGCACCTTTAGCTAGGTGGGGGACGCACTGAATTGCGGTAGCACCCGTACCAATCACGCCAACTCTCTTGCCTGTAAGGCCGGTTAAGTTACCTTCTGGGCCACCACCGGTGTAATTGTAATCCCAGCGACTGGTGTGAAACGTATGCCCCCTATAGTCACCAATACCTTCAATGCCAGGCAGCTTAGGTCGGTTCAATGGACCATTGGCCATCACCACGTAACGCGCGCGCATGCGATCGCCTCTGTTGGTTTTCACCGTCCATAATTTAGTCGCCTCACCCCACTCAAGACCTTGCACCTCAGTTTGAAAACACGCGTGCTCGTAGAGGTTAAATTTTTCGCCAATTGCCTTGCTATGAGCAAGGATTTCCGGCGCGTGGGTGTATTTTTCTTTAGGCACAAAGTTCAATTCTTCGCACAGCGGCAGGTAGACATAGGATTCAACATCGCAAGCCGCGCCTGGATATCTGTTCCAATACCATGTGCCGCCAAAGTCGCCGCCTTTTTCAATAATACGAACACTGCCCACACCCGCTTCAGTCAAACGCGCCCCGGACAACAAACCACCAAAACCGCCGCCAATCACAATGACATCTACTTGATCTTCTAATGGCGCTCTAGACAGCCCTGATTCAATGTAGGGGTCATCTACATAGTGGGAAAAATCTCCTACTACTTCTTGATATTGCGCGCTGCCATCACTGCGCAAGCGCTTATCTCTCTCCACCCGATATTTTTCTCTCAACGCATCAGGGTCAAAACCCAATTCATTTACAGCAGAATTCTCACTAGACACAATTACTACACTCCTAAATCTCTCAACACATTTACCAATCAGAACACCAAACCCCAAACATGCCCTACTGCCCTGCGCTGAAAGCAGTGGAATTGGAAAATAGACGCTTTGAGCACGGGTGGGGGGCTAACGCATAGCATATAAACAGCTTTTAAATAACTTTTACTAATTTTAAGGCTTCTTTTGCTGTTGTTTGATGGCGACGCCCTCTAGGGCGGACTTTGAGCGATGATATTATAAATCTGTGCTGTAATAAAAGGATAGTACGACATAGCAGTTGCAAAATTCAGACGGCGCGCAAAGTGAAGTTTCTATGTCACTTCCTCCTTTTGAGTAGAAGCATGGCCGCTTTGTGCGGGCGCCATTCAAACCTTTGCGGCCGCGCAATCTTAAGAGGGAGGCACAAAAAAACTAAACGCGTTTATTGCTAACAAACGCATCGATCAAAGTTCGAGAAGGTTAGAGGCTAAGCCAAAGAAGGGGAATTACTGACAAACTGGTGCAACGCTTATCATTGCTTCCGTAAACGCGCCAACATGGGGCACGTTTAAAAGGGCGATAGAGCGAACGATGCACAACTTTCGCATCGCACACGTTAGTAGGCCTGACTAAATCAGCCAGCTTCAGCGACAAGACCAACCGACACCGAAATAATCGTATTGTTAGGCGCTCCGCAGCCCAGCCATTTATTCTAGCGCTACGCCTTGCTGCCGCAACAGCTTCACCTTCCTCTCGCCTAAACGAGTACCGCTGCGCTTTTGCGCCAACAACCATAGACCTAGCTTGTATCCGTCGTGATTTACATAAGAAACCGGAACATTTGCGTCTCGATTTTCACTAACGTATTTCCTTAGATTTTTAAAGCCTTCATTCCATTCCGCATCACTACTACTCATCCGTCCCTCCAAAAAAGAAAAACTCAAGTACTGGCTCTAGCGCTCAAAACTACTCGCTGCAAAATACATATACACCTACAAATACGCTTTAGGAATCGATTTATTTACCCAGTTCTTCAGGCTAAATGCCACTTTGTTACCTTTTTTCCCAAAACCGGCCTATTTATTCCAAATCGAGTTAAAAAAGGCCTAAATGGCTAAAAACTTGCGGCAGCGGAATACTAAAACCACGGACAACTGCCTACGTCTACAAAAGTCGACGCCCGAGTGTTTAAATCCAGAAAAAGGCTTATTGCAAGTGTGAGCGGGACAGGGAGTTTGGTCTTTCAAAAAAAAGAAGTTCAAGACTTTCCGAAGTCCGGCATAGGTGCCAAGGCTGGCACCTATGCCGACATATCGCTTATTTAGAAACGTTTTACATTCGCTCTATAATAATTGCTGGTGCCATACCGCCAGCAGCACACATAGTGACCAAGCCAGTAGACTTGTCGCTACGCTCTAGCTCGTCCAAAGCGGTACCAATCAGCATGGCGCCTGTGGCACCAATGGGATGACCCAACGCAATAGCGCCACCGTTGACGTTAACTTTGCTGTGATCAACACTTAAATCGCGCATAAACTTGACCGGCACTACTGCAAATGCTTCGTTCACTTCAAACAAATCAATATCGCTTAAAGACATTTTTGCTTTGCCCAAAACTTTTTTCGCCGCATCTACAGGAGCATTCAAAATATGCTCGGGTGAATGACCCATATTTGCCATTGCCTTGATCTTAGCCCGAGGCTTTAAACCATGCGCTTTAGCATACTCAGGAGAAGCCAATACCAAGGCGCCAGCGCCATCTACCACGCCAGAAGAACTGCCGGCATGGTGAACATGCTCTATGTCAAGCCCGGGCCAGTGCTTTGCAACCATTTCACGGAAGGTCAAACCTGAATCGTAAAACGGTAGGTCCATGAAATTACCGAATACTGGCTGCAGCTTAGCTAAGCTTTCAGCTGTGGTCTGGGGGCGAGGAAACTCTTCGTCGTCTAATGCCAACGTGCCGTCAGGGCGATAAACCGGAATTAGACTCTTGGCAAAGGCACCTGCTTGCATGGCTAGTCCAGCCCGGCGCTGGCTTTCTGCGGAAAACGCGTCTAGCTCTAAGCGGCTAAAGCCTTCTTGAGTAGCAATAATATCTGCGGCAATACCCACATTAGTTTGCGGATGACGGTCACGTAAATCTGTATTGTGGGCGTCTAGCGGAGTGGGGAAGCCCTCTGCCGCCACGTAGGACATCATTTCAACCCCACCCGCAACAACCAAGTCTTCCATACCAGACATGATGCTGGCAGCAGCCATGTTCACAGCAGAGATACCGCCGCCACAAAAGCGATCGAGTGTTACACCCGATGCTTTAATGGAATATCCCGCATCCAATGCCGACATACGACCAATACAATTACTCTGCTTTTTCACCTGACTGCTGCAACTGATAATGACGTCGTCAATTTCTTCCGTATTGAGGTTATTTCTCTCAGCAAGTGAACGCAGTACCGTTGAAAGCAGCTTCTGAGGGTGCATTTCCCAGAGTGCGCCTTTACCTTGCTTACCCACACCCCTTGGTGTGCGCGCCGCGTCAATAATCCATGCTTCCATACCGTGTTCTCCCACTATTTACTATAATTCTGAAATCTAAAATTCTGTAGCAACTCCGCTGACGCAGAGTATTGGGTCCTAAAACCCTGTTTAGAATGTCTCTCAAGATGCGCTTCGGCACCTTGGCCGTGGACAGAGACTAGCACAAGATTGTGTAAAATCGCTTCTGCGGATATCAGCAAAAAAGATATTTTTCTTTGGTGTATCGTTGTCAGCGTGTCATTGCCCAACAAACGTTTCCAATCAATTTAAATATTACGAGTGGATTATGCGATCAGACCTGAAGAAGATGTTGAATAAGAACCAGCAACTCAATCAGCTGGATATGGCGACTGTGGCAAGCCACATTCAACGCGAGGGCGATGAGTGGATCTACAACACGATTATGCTGGAAGGTTATGATGTACCTTTCAAATATGTGCGAAAGAAAGCCTATAAAAACCTCAAGGGCGCGCGCGTAAACGTGACCTACTACCCGGAAACGGAACAGGTTGCCGGAATGGATTTCGAAATTATGAAGGTTGTGCGTATTAAGCGTTCATAAGAAGCTACACCACTCACGCGCCGAAACAATCCGCGCAAATGCGCTCGCAGCACCCTCAAAAGCACCTCCAAAAGCACCTCCAAAAGCACCTCTGAAAGAGCTTCTGAAAGTATTTCTTAAAACACCGCTTTCTATCACTACCGTTAAAAGCAACATTAGAAATAGGACTCGCCCTAAACATGTTTGCGCAACAAGTTATAAATTCAACTAGAAGAATATTGAAAAAGTCTCGTACACTCAGACCTTTAAAAAACAAGGAGAGCACAATGAGCACACAAGACACTTACGTTCCCCCCAAAGTATGGACTTGGGATCAAAGCAGCGGCGGCAAATTTGCCAATATCAACCGCCCTATCGCCGGTGCAACTCATGACAAGAACTACCTGTGGGTGAACATCCACTTCAACTGTACTCTCTGGGCACACCCAATGGCGTAAAGGTCACCGTTTTGCTTGAGGAACTCCTAGCCCTAGGTTTTAGCGGTGCAGAGTACGATGCTTGGATCATTAATATCGGTAACGGCGACCAATTTGGTAGCGGTTTCGTCGCAGCCAATCCAAATTCAAAAATCCCAGCATTAATGGACCACAGCACCTCGCCCACCACCAGAGTGTTTGAGTCTGGTGCAATCATGGTTTATTTGGCCGAAAAATTTGGTGCATTCTTACCCACTGATCCGTCCCAGCGCGCTGAGTGTATGTCGTGGCTATTTTGGCAAATGGGCAGTGCGCCCTATCTGGGTGGTGGCTTTGGTCACTTTTATGCCTACGCACCGGAAAAATACGAATACCCGATCAATCGATTTGCCATGGAAGTAAAGCGGCAACTCGACGTGCTAGACCGCAACTTGGCGGAGCGCGCGTATCTTTGTGGCGATGACTACAACATTGCAGATATGGCCAACTACTCTTGGTATGGCAACTTAGTGTTAAACAACATTTACGAGTCGCGAGAATTCCTTGAAGTAGCAAGCTATACCAACGTTGCAAGGTGGGCGACGCAAATTGAGGAGCGCACCGCTGTACAGCGTGGACGTCGCGTAAATAGACCTTGGGGTCCTGAGGAAGAGCGTGTAACAGAACGACATAGTGCCAGCGACTTTGACTAGCGCTTGCGTACTCGCTTGCATTAGGACGCACTAGTTGCCATGCCAACGCGGGCTCTGCTTGGGTCCGCTTTTGACAACTGATCCGACTAAAACCAAGCAAAACTTAGCTAACACTAAATTAGATAAGGCGGGCAAAGCCGCCCGTCCAAGCTTTTGTTCTTCACACCTGTTATCCACCGTCCGATTTTTACTACTTCATTTCTAACATCTCATTTCTACTACCCAACTGCATTTAAGGAATACCAATGACCGAACAAGCCCCCTTAGTTCTTCGAGAAGATGTCGATCAAGTCGCTTACCTCACCCTTAACCGGCCAGACAAACTCAACGCGCTAACAGTTTCCATGTTTGAGGAACTACGCAAGCATGTATTCGATATCAGCAAAGATGCCTCCGTGAGTTGTGTAGTGTTAAGCGGCGCAGGTAAATGTTTTTCTGCCGGTCACGATTTAGCTGATATCGCAGGTGGTGAGCGGGTACCCTCACGCGGCTGGCATTCTGAAACCTTGCGCCTTATGGAATTGCTACCCAAGCCCGTTATCGCAGCGGTGCATGGACATTGCTATACCGGCGCGCTGGAAGTTGCCTTAGCCGCAGACTTTATTGTTGCTTCCACTACAGCAAGATTTGCCGACACCCATGCGAAATGGGCGCTCACACCGGTATGGGGTATGAGCCAACGACTTCCGCGCCGTGTAGGAGTCAGCACAGCCAAACGTATGATGTTTACCGGTGCCACACTGAAGGCTGAAGAGGCATTAAGGGTAGGATTAGCGGAAGTGGTGTTAGACAACGAGCACTTTATTCAAGAGGTAGCCCAAATCTGCAAAGCCATTGTAGATAACTCCTCATTCACTCACGCGGCCAACAAAAAGCTTCTTGAGACTACCGACGGTAAATCTTTAGATGGCGGACTGCAGTGGGAAGTGTATGCCAGCGAAGGCGTGGGACCTGACATGCAGGCGCGTATCGCAGCATTCAACAAAAAGTAGCTGCTGAGTTGCAGTAGCCGGGTAACCGGCACCTGTACTGGGCGGCTATTTTTTTGCCAGACAATCACCGCACAACTGCCGAACAACAGAAAGGCAACAAGGCTATAGAGACACAATGCTCAAAAATCTACATAACCCCCTCAGCAACGCCCAAGTGTTGCTAAAGCCGTTGGCCCCTGAGCATCATGAGGCATTGCGTCTGGCTTGCGCTGAAGACCAGGAGATATGGGACATTTATCCTAACTCAATGCTGGGCGAACACTTCGACGAAGCCATCGCCGACATGGGTAAGGCTTACGACCGAGCCGTGTTTGCTGCCATTAAAATTGACCTACACGGCAGGCAAAAAGTCGTCGGCATGACCAGTTATATCAACCCCGACCAACAAGGCGTGGTAGAAATCGGCGGCACTTACATCAGTCCCGAAGTTAGAGGAACAGATTTCAACCTGACTATGAAGCGCTTGCTCATAGAACACGGTTTTGCCTGTGGTTATCGCCGTATTGAATTCCGCGTGGATGTGCGCAACAAACGCTCACAAAAAGCAGTGCTCAAACTAGGGGCAAAACAAGACGGCATTTTGCGCAAGAACAGGATCACCTGGACAGGCCATATCCGAGACACAGTAGTATTTAGTCTTTTCCAAGACGAATGGCAGACTACTCACGGCACAGCCTAGCTGGCGCTATAGTACTTGGCGAGTTTGGCAGTTATCCCACAGACATAGCTAAAACACGGGAAATTTCGGTAAACCCCTTACCACTTTCTTCGCGCCATTCGTTGAACGCATCTTGGGTAAGGAACAGTGCCTTTTGACTGGTGGGTTCTTTTTCCACTACCCCGGCGCCGACTAATGCGGAGACAACATCTCTACTCAATAACGGCGTCTCAAAACCAATAAAGCGTAAAAAATACCGCCCACTCTGACCGCCCAAACGCGCTCCGCGTTTTTTCAACAGCAACCACATTTGCACAAAGTCATCCTCGGGCCAGTTGGCTAACAATTTGCCGAATGAACCATGCTCATGCCTAATATCCAGCATAAATTGAGCATTCTCTCGAACACTGCGGATCTTCGTACCGTGGCGCACAATATCGGTATTTTGCTGTAAAACTTCCAACTCTTCGTCCGCCAACATGGCGCAGTGCATGACATCAAACTCGTTAAAAGCCTTCTCAAACCCGGGCCATTTAGCGGTAATAATTTTCCACACAAAGCCCGCACGAAAAACACAGGCAGTCATCTCCGCCAACACATCAGCGTCATTCAACTTGGCGAGGTTTACCTTTTTCTGCGGGTTACCCAGCAGCGCCTCAAGGGCATTTTCGCCCCCCTTACGCCGAGCGGCACGCTGGTAAATTTGGTCAAATGAATCCATGAAGTGTTCTCACTCGTTATTATTAGTTTGCTGTCTTAAATCAGAGTATTCAGTCCGAGTAATAGCGCTTGGTAAGCGCGCTCACTATTCACCGCTGCCCTGAATTTTAGCGCCGGAGTTTAGCTAGGTGCCAAACAGATTACGAATACGCTACGGCAATCTTATCCGCAATTACAGGCCAAGACGGAAATCTCGTGGAAGATTTTACCGTCAATCATGCCTAGTAATTAGTCTTGGCTTTCGGCATCTTAAACAGCAAAAAATAAGGGAACAAAAATGTCGTCAATTCTCAGCCAAGCACTGACCCTGCCATGCGGTGTAAGCGTTCCAAACCGGATCTGTAAAGCCGCTATGACCGAGGGGCTTGCCAGCCCTGCGGGCCTTCCTACACCGGAACTAGAACGGCTTTATGGGCTGTGGAGTGATGGCGGCGCGGGCATCTTACTTTCAGGCAACATCCAAGTTGATGCAGATCA
>Ga0206677_10002653_pt1 | contig 15527 bp, 15 predicted proteins | sample M130m12015metaG_FD_155475 | JGI IMG/M metagenome (GOLD analysis project Ga0206677, IMG submission 155475) | Ammonia-oxidizing marine archaeal communities from Monterey Bay, California, United States - M1 30m 12015 | ecosystem: Environmental > Aquatic > Marine > Intertidal zone | place: USA...
CTATCGATAACTATGTCATAGAAAAAGAATTAGAGGTTGAGGTTCGTTTTGATATTATTGCGATTATTCATTACAAACAACAAACAAAAATTGAACATCTAAAGGATGCTTTTCTCTATTTTTAAAGTGCTTCAATAAAAGCTTTTACATCGGACAATTCGTAGGGTTTTGCAATGATTTTTTTTGTTGAATCCAAAATAAAATAACTTGGGGTCGCATTGATATTGTAGGTTTTAACAATTTTGTTTTCCCATTTATTTCCACCAAAAACATGATGCCAATTTGCCAATTTCTGCTTGTAGTTTTTCCATTGAACATCATTTCTTTCTAAAGAAAAAGCAATGGTGGTAATTTTTCTATGAACGCCCAAATAGTGATGTAATTGAGGAATTTCTCGTAAACAATGAGAGCATTCTGTACTCCAAAAAATCAGTAAATAATATTCACTTCCTTTTAATTTTGAAAGTGTAAGTGTCTCTCCATTTTCTTCCCATGAAAAATTAGGGGCTATGCTACCAATTTGAGTAGCAAGCAGGTTCTTTTTTTCTATAAGAAACGTTTTGTCTTGAAGAGGGGCAGGTAAATTTGTGTAGTATTCTTTCAGTAAGAAATCTAAAATTTCTATCGCATTAATTGTTTCGAATTTAGCAATTAAAAATTCAATAATTTCTTTTTTGTAATGAAGGTCTTTTATTTTCGAGCATACGATTTCTATTGATTTTTTATAAAAGTTGTTTTGTTTTTTTGGATCCTCCACATAATTTATTGAAAATATATATTCTATGATTTTACTTGTTAAAAGAGGAGAGTTGATTAATTTTTTGTTAGAAAAATCAATGGGATCAAAAAAACTAGTGACCAAATGAGATTGGTACTTTTGTCGATCTGTTATGATTTTTGTGGGGTTTTTTTTCAAAGAAGCACTGATGAAATCGTGAATATACATACCTTTTGATGCTTCTAAGTATTCTTTTTGAAGGCTTTTTAACTTCTTCAAAGATTTTAGGTATTCTCCTTGTAAATCTGACGATGAGTTCTGGATCGCTGTATTTTGAATAGCATCTAATTTTCGTTGTTCTTTGGAGATCAAAGCAATGCCTTTTCGATATAAGATATTCTCTCTGGAACTTAAAAAACTGATGGATTCGTTTGGTGAACTTGGGTCAAATTTGAAAAGGATATTTTCCTTATTGTAAAAGAAATCTACAAAATTAGAATCTTCTGAGCCATATGCTATTCTGTAAGATCCTGCTTGAGAATTTTCAGGAAGTATGAATTGAAATGATATTATTTCGTCTTTTTGTCCCTGAATACTGACAGTATCTCTTTTTATTTTTGAATGTTGAACATAGTTCTGCGTTGTGTTTTCAATTTTATATAAGATGACCCAATCACTTTTTAGAGTAGAAGATATTCTTCCATTAATTGTATATTGTGCATGAATAAAGGAAGAAATAAAAAGAATAAAAGCGAGTGTTTTCTTCATTTTAAGGGGGGATGTTTTTTGATAAATTTTATTAATAGGTTTTTCAAAAGTACTATTAATTTGTAAGACAAGAGCTGGCAACACTAAAAATTAAGGGATGAGTTTTAAAAATAAAGTTATATGGATCACTGGCGCTTCTTCTGGAATTGGTAGGGCTTTAGCAATTGAATTAGCGCAACAAAAGGTGAAACTAATTTTATCGTCTAGAACAAAAGAGGGATTAGAGCAGGTTCAAAAGCAATGTGCAAAATATTCAGAGGTACAGATTCTTCCTCTAGATTTAGAAGATTACATGAATTTACAAGAAAAAGTAGACAAGGCTATTGCTTTTTTTGATACGATAGATATTTTAGTTAATAATGGCGGAATTAGTCAACGCTCTTTGGCAATAGACACACATATATCTGTAGATAAACAGTTAATGGACATCAATTACATGGGGACAGTTGCTTTATCGAAAGCCTTATTGCCTCATTTCATCAAAAACAAAAAAGGTCAGTTTGTTGTTACTACAAGTATTGTTGGAAAAATAGGAACTCCCCTAAGATCTTCTTATGCAGCTAGTAAACACGCTTTGCATGGCTTTTTTGATAGTTTACGAGCAGAACAGCACAAGAACAATATATTCGTAACACTTGTATGCCCGGGCTTTGTAAACACCAATATTTCTTTAAATGCATTAACAGGCGATGGGACACCTCAAAAAATAATGGATACAGCGACCAAAAATGGAATAAGACCAGAACGTTTTGCTAAATTGATGACACGAGCAATTTTCAATAAAAAAGAAGAAGTTTACATCGCTGGAGCCAAAGAAAAACTTGGGGTGTTTGTAAAACGATTGTTTCCAAGGTTGTTATCAAAAATGATCAGAAAACTGAGTGTTACTTAAAACTTTAACAATACGAAAGCGCATCAAAATAGTTGATAATTGCTTCTTTCATTAATACTGTTTGTTCTCCTGGTTTTAGATTTGGAAGCGGTGTTACTGTTTTGTAATGCGGCCAACTATCAGTGTCAAAATAATCAAATTCGTAATAGCCATAAGGCTCTAGGAGTTTGCATATTGCGATATGCATGAGATTCAACTTTTCGTCTTTTTTAAATTCTCTATGACCCTGTCCTAATTCTTGAACGCCAATTAAATAGATGATTCCATCGATATTTAACTCCTCTCCATCTGCAAATTGACGGGTTAACTTGTCAACCAATACATCCCATTTTATTTTTAGTGTATTTGTTTTTTGCATACTGTTTGTTTTAAGATTCTGTAAAGATACAATGGACATTTGTAAATTATGGAAAAAAAGATGTAGGTTTGAAAAAAATAACCTTATGAATATTTTTGATATTATAATCGCTGCCTTATTGCTTTTTGGTTTTGTGAGGGGGCTAATGAAGGGCTTGTTTGTGGAGGTGGCTTCTTTAGCTGCTTTGGTCGGAGGAGTTTATGGTGCGATTCATTTTTCATATTTAATTTCCAATTTTCTAGAACAACAAGTCGCTTGGAAAACAGAATATGTTTCATTGGCAGCCTATGCAATTACTTTTATCATAATTGTTGTAGTGATTTCACTTGTTGGAAAGGGCTTGACTAAAATCGCGAACGTTGTTTCCTTAGGAATTATAAACAAAGCATTAGGTGGCTTATTTGGGTTGTTAAAAATAGGACTATTACTGAGTGTTGCTTTTGTTTTCTTTGGGAAGGTAAATGATACAATACCGTTTATAAAAAAAGAAACATTGGAAGCATCTATTTTATATCAGCCTGTAAAAAAAATAGCCCCCACGATTTTCCCGTCAATTATTCATGGAGAAATCGAAAAAGAAACTAAATAACGTCTTTAATTTAGAGCTGTTTTATAATATACTGTCTAGTTTATTAAAAAAGCCAATTCTATACTAGAATTGGCTTTTAAAAAATTAAGAGATAACTTTTCGATTAGTAAAACACGACTGATCCGTCATGGATATCATACATCGCTCCCACTATTTTAATTGCTCCTTCATCTTCCATTTCTTTTAAAACGGGACTCTGTTTTCTAATGTTATCAATAGTCATGTAGACATTTTTTGCTGCAACAGTATTTACAAAATCAATATTACTTGAGTTTCTTAAACTACTGTTTGTGGGCTCTTTAACCGCTTCAACGGCAGGCTTTATTTTGTTAATTAAAGCTGTTAGGTTGCCTAGTTTAGCGTCATCGCAAGCGCCTTTTACAGCACCACACGCGGTATGGCCTAATACGACAACAATTTTTGTTCCGGCTAGTTTACAGGCAAACTCCATGCTTCCTAAGATGTCTTCGTTTACAAAATTTCCTGCAACTCTTGCACTAAAAATATCTCCAATTCCTTGATCAAAAATGATTTCTGAAGAAACCCTAGAATCTATACAACTCAAAATGGTTGCAAATGGATATTGACCCTTGCTTGTGTCTGCCACTTGACCCAATAAATCTCTATTTGCAGGATTATTATTTTGAAAACGTGTATTTCCTTCTTTTAGAAGGTTTAATGCATTTTCTGGGGTTATTGCAGCCTGGGTTTCTTTTGTATGTGCTTTCATGATTTTCTTTTTATGTTGTTATAATAAGTGAGTAATCGTTTTTTGATTACATAATTGATTTTATTGAGCTATTTTTATCGTTAGGCAGATTTTTTGGGCCTAAGCTTAAAAAATTCAATAAAGCTGTCTGGGTTTTCTACAATTCCACGCTCAGAGATTATTTTTATATCGATATTTCTTTCTCTGGCCTTGAAGGCAAAATCTTCCAATATTTCAATAATATCATGATCCAAATATCTGGTTTGTCTCACGTCTAATTCTAGAAAGGTATCGATAGGCAGGTTGTCTAATTCTTTTAAAATAGCGCCTTTGTTAAAAAAGGTAACCTCTTCTGCAAGCGTCATTTTAATTTTATGTTTTCCATTGCTTTTATCTTCAATGTGAAGAAAATGAGAGTTTTGAAAATTTTTAATGAGAATCACAACGATTCCAATAGATAAACCCATTCCAATTCCAATCAATAAATCTGTAAAAACAATTCCCAAGACAGTGACTGTAAAAGGAATAAATTGCTTCCATCCTAATTGGAACATTTGCTTAAAAAGTTGTGGTTTTGCTAATTTATAACCAACAACTAATAAAATAGCAGCCAATGCAGATAATGGAATTTTATTTAACAAATTTGGAATTAAAATCACAGAGATTAATAAAAAGAATCCATGAATTATGGCAGATAATTTGGTTCTACCACCAGATTGAATATTAGCAGAACTTCTTACAATTACCTGAGTAATAGGGAGACCTCCTATTAATCCAGAGAGAACATTTCCTGTTCCTTGTGCGAGTAACTCTCTATTTGTTGGGGTTACATTTTTATGTGGATCTAATTTATCCGTAGCCTCAACGCACAATAGAGTTTCTAAACTAGCAACGAGAGCAATGGTAAATGCGACAACCCATACTTCGGGATTCCATATTGCACTAAAATTTGGAAAACTAAATTGATGTATGAATGAATCAAAAGTATCAGGCACGGGAACACTTACCAAATGAGAGGTGCTAATTCCGTATTTAGATTCACTACCTGTGATTAAAAAGTATATAATCCCTACAACAACCGCTACTAATGGCCCTTGTATTATATTGAAAAACTTTCCTTTTTTTGTTAAAACATTGTTCCAAAGCAATAGAATTCCCAAACCAACAAAACCAACAATGGTAGAGCCTAAGCTAATATTGTTTATTGTTTTAAAAATTTCAGAAAAGGTGTTTTCACCATCTATTTGAAAAAAAGCAAAATCTCCTTCTAGATTTGCATCATATCCAAAAAAATGAGGAATTTGTTTTAGAATAATAATAATTCCAATTCCTGTAAGCATTCCTTTAATTACCGATGACGGAAAGTAGTACCCAATAATACCTGCTTTTAATAATCCAAAAATTAATTGAATGATACCACCCAACACAACAGCAACTAGAAAATTTTCATAACTTCCTAGAGAGCCAATAGCGGTTAGTACAATGGCAGCAAGTCCAGCTGCAGGACCGCTGACTCCAATCTTAGACCCACTAAGAGAGCCTACTACAATTCCACCTACAATTCCAGCAATTAAGCCTGAAAAAAGAGGTGCTCCACTAGCTAGCGCAATTCCTAAACATAAGGGTAATGCGACAAAAAAGACAACCATACTTGCTGGGAGATCGTTTTTAATATATTTAAACATAGATATAAGTATTTTTTCTCTAAATGATTTTTAGAGATATTTAATTTTTTAATTTTTTTAATTTACGAGGGAACTATACAAACAACTCTGGGGGAGGTGTCGTAATTTTTGAATATTCTGAGGTGTAGTTCTTTGATTTAAAAATAATATTCTTCTTTTGTTGAATACCACCCATAGGATCATCACTAAATCCCTTTGAAAGGTCAATTTTTATTTCTAAATTTTTTTCCGATTCACTACCTTTATTTTCTTCTTCTTCGTTCATGTCAAGAAAAAAACTAATGTTTTGAGTATCATCATCAACGAGACACATAATTCCAGGTGTGATGATTACACTAGAAAAAATTAGTGTAAAAAAAAGCGATATGCGAATTTGAATTAATTTCAAGGCAATTAAAAGGATTTTAATATGTTTATGTCGGATGCAATAATCCAACCAATTTTTCCGTCTGCTAATTTAATCTTTTTCCAATTATCAACCCTATCGAGTACGATAATTTTAGTTCCTTCATGTAAAGTAAATACTTTTTCAGAGTTTAAAGTGGGAGCATTCCTAACTTCTGTTTTATCTGCAAATACAATTGCTTCCGTATTGTTTTTCGATAAATGATATTGATTGTTTGTTATGAGTAAGCTGCTTATTAGGAATAAAAAACTACCAACGCTAGTCGCAAAATAAAGTCTTTTTTTTGATGGTCTTTCTTCAAAAAAGAACAACAAAAATAGAATGCTTCCTACTATAGAAAAGACAATAACGAGAATTGCCCATTGATCGTAGGAGAGTTTTTGTAGATAATCTGTATTTAGTTTTTGTAAAAAAGTTTGGGGCAACTCTTTGATGTTGTCTAACGCCAAACGTTTTGCAAAAACTAAGTTCTTCTTGACATCTTCATTCAAAGGATCTAATTGCAAGGCTTTTTCATAATAGTAAATCGATGGACCAACTTTATTGAGCTTGTAATAGGAATTTCCGAGATTATAATACAGTTCAGAAGAAATTAAATTTTGAGAGGCTATTTTTTGATAATTCTCAATTGCGGTCTCAAAGTTACCATTTTTGTAAAAGTTATTTGCTGCAACAAACAAACTGTCGGCATTTTGTGCTGAAACTGAATTGGCAACAATCCACAATAAAAAGACTATTTTTTTCATCATTATAGTTGTTTGTCTAATTGAACAATAACCTGTTTTGCTCTCTCAAATTCTTCTTTCATCTCTGAATTTGTAATGGGTGTATAGCGCGCAAGATCTGAATTTTTTAAAACGACTATAAACTCATTTATAGTTCTTGAATCAATACTCCTTTTTTCTAAAATTTCAGTAATCTTTTCTTCACTAATGTCTGCGGTTTCTATTCCTAATTTCCCTTTTAAATAATTGTGCAAAGCACGTTCTAGAGACTCATAAAAAGCTTCTTTTTTCCCAAGTTGTTTTTGGGCTTCAGATAAATATTTTTTTGCTAATTTTTCTGCTTTTCTTGATTTACTTCCAATAAGATCATTATTTCTTCTTTCATTCCTTTTTGCTATTAAAATTACAATTGGAATGGTAAGTATAGGGATTAATAGCAACGCATAAAATAGGTTAGATTTAAAAAATTCTGACGTATCCCTTGGCTTAAAATTGCTTTTAGTTTGAATATATCTAAAGTTTTTTCCAGTGGAAACAACCGTTTGTTTTTGAACCGTATTGGGTTCCAAAATAGGATTCAATTCTTTCCCTTCTAAAACATTAACAATGAGATTATCAGTATTAATTGTGTAGTATTTTTCTTCTTTAGGGTTAAAATATGAAAAGGAAATATTTGGTATTTTGTACTTCCCTTTGTATTGAGGAACAACGGTATATATGTCTGAAACTGTCCCTGAAATCCCCGATGAACTTACCCGAACTTTCTCTGTTCTTTCTGGTTGGTATTTTTCTAGTTCGACGGGAGTTACAACTTTTGGTAACTCAAATAGTTTGAGATTTCCTTTTCCTTTGACGGTTAACTGTATTTGGGAGCTTTCGTTCGCTTTTAAAAGATTTTTACTTAGAGAGACATTAAATTTAAACGCACCAACCGCCCCTGTATAGTTTTCCGGTTTTTCTTTCAAAGGAAGTGCCCTGGGACTAATTGTTTTTTTCGCTGATGCAAATTCTTTTCTAATATTTTGTGTAATGGGATTTCCAAAAAAATCGGTTCTTCCACTTGGCACTCCGATAACAATGTCCATTTTCATTGGATCTATCTGTAATTTTCCAGTTTTTGTTGGAATTAAAAATGCTTTTTGAAGTACGATATACCTGTAATCTTCTCCATTGTATTTTCCCATTTTTATTGGGAAATTATTTATTTTAATATTTTGATTCCAGAAGCCATTGTATTGAGGTGCTTCTGTAACACTCGTGTCATATACGTTAATATTTTCACTGACATAAAGCCTGTATTCAACATAAAGCCCTTCCCCGACAAAGGGTTTCGATTTAGAAATTTCTGCAACTAAATGAATGTTCTGCTGTGCAATATAATTAGGGTCGTTTGGGTCTTTTGGAATTTCTATAGCATCTAAAACAATGATTTTTATTGGCTTAGAGTTTATGTTTTTTCCTGCAATCTCAATACTTGCACTTCCGATTGTTAATTCTCCTTTTCTTTTTGGCTGAATAATGTAACTGTAAGATTGAGAGAAGGTCACTTTTCCATTGATCCATGATTGACTTACCGATTGGCTCGGACCACCAACAACTTTAAAATTAGAAAATTTAGGAGGAGAGAAGTTATCTCCACCTTGTTTGTTGATCGTAAATTCAATTTTTAAACGCTGGTTTACACCCAATTTATTTTTACTCACTTTTGCTGTTAGCACAGCCTCTTGAGCAGTTGCTATCAGAGAAAGCAAGCTAATGAATAATGCGATGTGAAATTTTATTTTCATTTAACAGTGCGTACTAAATTACCAATCTTTTTCTTGTTGTATTTTCTTCCCCTTTGCCTTTTTGGCATTTATTTTCTTTTGAGTTTTTTTCTCTTCGTTATTTAAGCTTTCTAATAGCTGTTTCACTTGTTGGGGAGTCATTTTTCCTTGCTGAGGCCTTGGTTTTTTCTTGTCTTTTTTCTTGTCTTCCTTGCCTTTCTCTTTTTTATCGTTCTTTTTTTTATTCTGATCGTCTTTGTCTTTGTTGTCGTCTTTCTTTTTATCTTTTTTCTTGTCGTTTTTGTCTTTATTGTTGTTTTTTTTATTTTCTTTATCGTTTTTTTTGTCTTTTTCTTTTTCCATCAGTTGTTGAGCTACGGCCAAATTGTAGCGTGTTTCATCATCATTGGGGTTTTTTCTCAATGCTTTTTTATAGGCATCAACAGCTCCTGAATAGTTTTTAGAGTCCATCATTGCATTTCCTATATTGTGATAGGCAGCTGCTTTTGTAAATTTATCTTTGGCTGTTTCTGCGGTTAATTCGTATTGAGGAATCGCCTCTTTAAAATTTTTATTTTGATACAATGCATTCCCTAAATTATAGGTTGCTTTATCGTATGTATTGTTTGCTTCTAATGCTTTCTGATAGGCGACAGAAGCATCTGTATATTGTTTTTTTTGGTACAGTTCGTTTCCTTGTCTGAGTAATTTTTTCGCTTTGCGTTGACCAGCAATAGAATCTCTTTGTGCTAGTATTTCTTTAGAAGAAAAGAGCAGTAAGAAAACGATCATAAGTGATGGTAAGTGCTTCATGTTATTTTTTTGTTTTTTCTTCATTAAACAAGTCAATTTTCGTAATCCATTTTGTTTTTTTATCAAGCAAAAAGACATCTATGATTAAAAAAAAGAGACCAAGCCCCAAAAACCATTGAAATTGATCTTTATAATCGTCAAATTGTTTTGTTTCAAATTCATTTTTTTCTGCGTTTGTAATAATCTCTGAAATAATTTTCACAGGTTTTTCGGTAATATTTCCATCGATATACTTACCATTAGAGGCATCTGCAATCCCTTGTAAAACCTCAAGAGTACGCTTTGTAATTACCGTTTCACCATTACGGTCTTTTTTGTATCCGATCATCGATCCGTTGATTCGCAAAGGAATTGGCCCCCCTTTTTCTGTACCAATACCCACTGTGAAAATTTTCACCCCTTCGTTAGCTAGATTTTGTGCCACTTGTTTCGTTTCTTCTTGATGATCTTCTCCGTCAGAGAGAATGATTAAAAAACGATTGGTTTGGTCGTCATTATCGTAGTATGTTTTGGCGAGTTCTAAAGCGTCATTAATTGCGGTTCCTTGACTAGAAACCATCTCTGGTGTCGCATTTTGAAGAAACATATTTGCGGCCGCATGATCTGTAGTTATTGGTAAAAGGGGGTATGAATTCCCTGCGTAAATAATAATCCCAACCCTATCTGAACCTAATTTATCAATGGTTTTTGAAATAATTTGTTTTGCCTTTTCAAGCCTATTAGGGGCAATGTCCTCGGCCAACATACTTTTAGAAACATCCAAAGCAAAGACCACATCTACACCCTCTCTTTTTATCGTTTTAAGTTTGGTCCCCATTTTCGGATTTGTCAATGAAATGACTAAAAAAGTGATCCCTAAGAGCAACATTACCAATTTTAAAGACGATTTGAAAGTGGATGAATTTGGAGCTATTTTATGCAGTAAATTTAAATCTGAGAATTTATTTTGGGTGCGTTTTTTCCACCATAAAACCAATAGAAATAGGACAATCATTGCAGGAACGATTGCTAAAAAGTAAAAATAAGTGGGTGCTTCTATTCTGTACATTTTTATATAAAACTCTTAAATAAGGTGTTTTTTAAAATAAATTCAAGGAATAACAATCCGATTCCTAAAAAGACAAAAAATCGATATTTTTCTTGGTAATTATAGTATTTAAATTCTTCAATTTTTGTTTTTTCGAGGCTATCAATTTCATCGTAAATTTCTTTTAAAGAGGAGTTATTTGTTGCTCTAAAATATTTTCCTTCTGTTTTTGAAGCAATTTCCTTTAACAGTTCTTCATCAATCTCTACTTGTTGCTTTCTAAATTGTAGTTTCCCTGTTCTCGGATCCTTACTCCAGGGAAAGTCTGCCATTCCGTTTGTTCCTATTCCAATAGTGTAGGTTTTAATTTCTAGTTCTTTGGCAAGTTCGGTTGCCGTTCTTGGGTCTATATTACCAGAATTATTTACTCCATCCGTTAATAAAATAATTACCTTGCTTTTTGCGGTACTTTCTTTTAATCTATTCACTGCAGACCCTAATCCCATACCAATTGCAGTACCTCCTTCTAGTTGGCCCCATTTTAATTCAGAAATGGTACGCTTTACGATTCCTTTATCACTGGTGATTGGAGTTTGCGTAAAACTTTCTCCAGCATATACAACAATCCCTATTCTATCGTTAGGTCTTCGATCAACAAAGTTGACCGCCACTTTTTTGAGCGCTTCGAGTCTATTTGGTTTTAAATCTTTGGCCAACATACTTGCAGAAACATCGATTGCCATGACAATATCAATCCCTTTATTGCTCTTTGTTTTTTTACTTACAGAGACGTTTCTTGGTCTGGCCAAGGCAATAATCACTGCTGTAAGTGCAAATAGGCGCAATACAGATAAAAAGGGTTTGAATTTTGACAAAAGGGATGTTGACTCAAATCCTTTTACACTGGGCATTGTTAAGGTTGCAGCATCTTTTTTACGCATTAGAAAATACCACATTGCGACAATAGGAATGAGAGAGAGTAGCCATAAAAAACTACTGTTATAAAATTCAAAATTATTCCAACTCATCATCTTCTAAAATTGGTTTTGGAGTTAGGTTGCCTATAATGTTTTCGGCGTCTTTTCGATCTTCTTTTATCTCAATAGCTAGTGGTTTTGATTTTGCGAATTTCACTAAATCAGCTTCGTGTAATAAATCTTGTAATGTTTTTAAGGTGTCTTTTGTGATTTCAATAGTTCCAGCATCTTCAAAGGCTTTAAGTGCCTCTAAAATTTCATCTGTTGTATTTTCTAAGGCAGGAACTTTTAGTTCTCGCTCTATAAAGCCACGTATTATTTCTGTTAATTCACTATAGTATTCTTTTACTTTATTGTTTTGCCAGAGTAGTTTTTCATCTAGCTCATTAAGTTTGTAAATTGCTTCCTCATAAGGGGGTAAAACTTTAAATGTTTCTTCTTCTTCGTGTTGTTTTTGTTTTCTAAAAACAAACCAATACATCCAAAAGCCTATGATTGCTATAGCAGCTAACAGTAGGTACAGATATATCTTAAAATCGTCAAAGGTATACGGTTCGCTTTTAATTGATTTGATTGGAAATTTCTTTACCTGCGAAGTATCTATTGCTATTGTTGCAACGTTGACCAAAAGAGAATCTGTAAAATAGGCTTGATTTTTTATAAATATTTGTTGCTCAGGAATGTAAAATGCTCCACTATCAAAACCTGTTAAAATATACTTTCTTATTAGAGAATTTTCAAGAGTATCTGTTTTTGTTGAATCTATAATCTCTAAGCCTGTGAGTTCAAGTTTTGGAAGAATTACATTTTGAGTTTCATCAATAGAAATTTTTAGATTGAATTGTTCTCCAATTCTAATATTTGTGGTATCAATTTCTGCTTTTACCATAGGTTTTTGAGCAAAACTGATGGCAGAGATAAATAATAGTATGTAACAAAACTTTTTTCTCATGTGTAAAAGCACCTTATTTTCCTTTGTGTTTAAAATAGCCGAGTAATTTTTTTACGTAACTTTCATCAACTCTGATATTGATTGTTCCAGCACCGCTTTTTTTGAACATATCCATAAAGTATTTTGTAGTTTGCGTTGCATTTGTTTTGTAACGATTTCTGACAGATTTCGCAGCGGTATTTATCAGTTGAATATCGCCAGTTTCAGCATCCAACATTGGGACCATTCCTAAGTTAGGGATCTCTTCATCGTGTTTGTCATATACCCGAATCCCTGTTAAATCATGTTTTTTTCCTGTGATTTTTAGGGTTGTTTCGTAATCATCATCCATAAAATCTGACAACATAAAAACGATCGCTCTTTTTTTTATCACACTTGACAAAAATTTCAAAGCCTTCCCAACATTTGTCTTTTTCCCTTTTGGTTTAAATTCTATGAGCTCTCTGATAATTCTTAACACATGGCTTTTCCCTTTTTTGGGAGGGATAAAAAGCTCGACTTCATCAGAGAATAAAATTAGACCTACCTTGTCGTTATTTTGAGTGGCAGAAAAAGCCAATGTTGCTGCAATTTCTGTAACAGTTTCTTTTTTAAATTGTGTCGAAGTCCCAAAGAGTTCAGAGCCTGAAACATCTGCCATCAGAAGCATCGTTAGCTCACGTTCTTCTTCAAAAACCTTTACATAAGGGTCATTATAACGTGCGGTGACATTCCAGTCAATGGCTCTTACATCGTCTCCAAATTGATATTGTCTAACCTCAGAAAAAGTCATTCCTCGCCCTTTAAAAGAAGAATGGTATTCTCCTCCAAAAATATCATTAGACAATCGTTTTGTCTTAATTTCTATTTTACGAACTTTTTTTAGTATTTCTTTGGTTTCCATCGCTTCGGGTAAAAGATTCCGTTAGTATTTTAGGGTTGTTTTCTATGGAACTTCAACTTCGTTGATGATAGAATTAATAATGTCTACCGACGTAACGTTTTCGGCTTCAGCTTCATAAGTAATTCCAATTCGATGACGTAAAACGTCAAATACAACAGCCCTAACATCTTCTGGAATTACATACCCTCTTCTTTTAATGAAAGCATAACATTTTGCAGCTTTTGCCAAATTGATGCTTCCACGAGGGGAGGCCCCAAAACTAATTAAATCTTTCAATTGTGACAGGTTGTATTTTTCTGGGTATCTTGTTGCAAAGATGATATCTAAGATGTATTTTTCAATCTTTTCATCCATGTAGACTTCGTTGGCGACTTCTCTTGCTTTTATAATTTGCTCTACAGAAACTACAGGATTTACAGTTGCAAATCCACCCGATAAGTTTTGACGCATGATGGTTTGTTCGTGTTGTAGTTTTGGATAGTCAATGACTACTTTCAACATAAATCGATCTACTTGAGCCTCCGGCAATGGATACGTTCCTTCTTGTTCTACGGGGTTTTGAGTTGCCATTACTAAGAAAGGCTCCTCTAACTTAAAGGTAGTGTCCCCAATTGTAATTTGACGTTCTTGCATCGCCTCTAATAGGGCAGATTGTACTTTTGCAGGTGCTCTATTAATTTCATCTGCCAACACAAAATTTGCAAAAATGGGTCCTTTTTTGATGGCAAAATCATTCTCTTTCATGTTGTAAATCATTGTTCCAACAACATCTGCAGGCAATAAGTCTGGAGTAAATTGTACCCTGCTAAAACTTCCTTGAACCGCTTTAGAAAGGGTGTTGATTGCCAAGGTTTTAGCCAGTCCTGGAACTCCCTCTAACAAGATGTGACCATTCCCTAGAAGTCCAATTAACAGACTTTCTATCATTTGTTTTTGCCCAACAATAACCTTATTCATTTCCAAGGTAAGAATTTCTAAAAAGGCACTTTCTCTTTCTATTTTTTCATTTATTGCTCTTACATCTATATCCATTCTTTGAGTAATTAAATTATACAAACAAAGCTACAATTTTAACAAAAATACTTTGTTAAAAGAAGGTTAAAGATGTGTGTTTATAAGCCTAGATATAGAGAGGGGTTAAAAATTGCGAAATCCGTAAAAAAGCGTCTTTATATCTAAATTTTAACAAATTTATTTGTTATTTTAAATAAAAACCGCAATATTTGTTTAAATACTAAATAATTTATATATGAAATTAAAAAACGTACTTAAAGTTTTAACTTTTGCTTTTGCGTTGTTTTTGTCAACCTCATTGGCAGCACAAACAATTAAAGGAAAAGTAACAGATTCATCAGGTGAAGGATTGCCTTACATGAATGTTGTTGAAAAAGGAAACACTTCTAATGGGGTCGTTTCTGACGACAATGGAGATTTTTCCATTACAGTAGAGAGTTTACCAACAAGTTTAGTGGTCTCATCTATGGGCTTTGAAACAAAAACAGTTAATGTAGCAAACACTTCTTCTCTAACGATTGTTATGAATGAAGACAATGCTTTAGATGAAATTGTTGTTACAGGTTCTAGAAACAAGCCAAGAACAATTTTAGATTCTCCTGTACCAATAGACAATATTGATGTATCAGAATTAGTACAAAGTGGGAAGCCTACTTTAGACAGAATGTTAACCTTTAAGGTTCCTTCTTTTAATTCTCAGAATCAAGCAATTTCAGATGCGACGGCGCATTATGATCCAGCAGATTTACGTGGATTAGGACCAAGTAGAACCTTAGTTTTAGTGAACGGAAAACGTAAAAATCAAAGTGCGCAAGTATATTTGAATAGAACTCCAGGAAAAGGAGAAGTGGGAGTAGATTTAAAAAGTATTCCAACTGCTGCTATTGAAAGAGTTGAGGTTTTAAGAGATGGTGCCTCTGCAATTTATGGTTCTGATGCCATTGCAGGTGTAATGAATATCATCTTGAAAAAAGACGTAGAATATTCTACTTTTTCAACAAAAGCAGGGATAACGTCTGAACAAGACGGATTTAATTTGTCATCTGATTTTAACACTGCATTTGGCTTTGGAGACGGTGGTTTTGTGAATGTTACTTTAGGGTATTACAAGCAAGAAATTACAAACAGAGCAGGGATCGCTTCTGATACAGGGAGCACGCCAAGAGATATTGCTTGGTTGGCTGCAAATCCAACAGCAGGAATGACTGTAGGACAACCTGAAATGGAAAAGAAAGATCTTTTTGT
>Ga0206677_10002654_pt1 | contig 15522 bp, 14 predicted proteins | sample M130m12015metaG_FD_155475 | JGI IMG/M metagenome (GOLD analysis project Ga0206677, IMG submission 155475) | Ammonia-oxidizing marine archaeal communities from Monterey Bay, California, United States - M1 30m 12015 | ecosystem: Environmental > Aquatic > Marine > Intertidal zone | place: USA...
GCAGATGTAGACCCCATCCACATTGAATGGGAATTGGATTGTCTCGCCGAATTGCGCTCGTCTTTGGAATCCATTGGCGGTGCATTGCAATTCAATTTTGGACAGGTAATCGAACAGTTGTCAGACCTTCATGAGACCTACGACATCAAAAATCTGTACAGCAACGAGGAAACAGGCCTCCAATGGTCGTGGGACAGAGACAAATCGGTTGCAGCATGGTGTTCAACAAACGATGTTGTATTCACTGAGTTTCCTACCAACGGCGTAGTGCGCCGTCTTGGTACTCGAGACCATTGGAAGAAACATCGCGATGCACGAGTCGGTGCAGAACAGGTCAACACTCCAATGAGCATGGATTCACCCAAAGGATTTACCTCCAATGAAATCCATTCTATGGAACGCTTGGGACTCAAGCCCCGACTTCTCTTTGAACGTCCACTGCCAGGAGAAAAAGCCGCTCTCAACGTTCTCTATTCGTTTCTCGATGAACGTGGTCGAACCTATCGTAAAGACATGTCCAGCCCCAAAACGGGTTGGGATGCTTGCTCCCGGTTGTCACCTTATCTTGCTGCAGGTTGCATTACTATTCGACAAATTCTCCACCACACCCGCCGTAAGCAGAAAAAGGTAAAGGTCAATCCACGCTCGAAAGAAAACCTTGGTTGGACTTCGAGTTTAAGATCGTTCCAAAGCCGTCTTGCATGGCATTGTCATTTCATCCAACGGTTGGAATCGGAAGCGACAATGGATGTCATCGCCTTGAATCCTGAATTGGACGGGCACCTTGCTCGAGAAATGAATGATGAGCGATACACTGCTTGGTCTCAAGGCAAAACGGGGTGGCCGTTTTTTGACGCTTGTATGCGTTCATTGATTGCGACAGGATGGATTAATTTCAGAATGCGCGCTATGCTGCAGTCGGTCGCTTCATACACGCTGTGGTTGCCTTGGACCGACACAGGTTTACACCTTGCACGTTGTTTTTTGGATTATGAGCCGGGAATTCACTGGTCACAAGTTCACATGCAATCGGGTGTGACCGGTATCAACTCAATACGAGCCTATTCTGTTCGCAAGCAATCCACAGATCAAGACCCCGATGGTGATTTTATACGAACCTGGGTTGAAGAGTTGCGAGATGTGCCCAAAGAACACATCCACGAACCCTGGCTGATGAGCGACGAGCAACAAAAGGAATACAATTGCCTCATAGATGTTGATTATCCATCTCCAATCGTCGATGAGAAAACGGCACGTAAGGAAGGCGTAAGTAAATCCTATTCTGCAAAGTCCAAACCAGAATCGAAGCAACGCTCACTGCTTGTTTACGAAATTCACGGGAGTCGAAAACGGCGTTAGGCTTCAGTAAACCATCTGCACTTCGGAGTCGGCAGCGAGTTGAATGACGCCAGGTGGGCCACTCCAAATGAGGTCCAAGCCTTCGACAAACATGCCGTCTGAGTTTTCTGGAGTTAGGCCGACGACGGCTTGTGAGCCGGTGGAACAATAGATGCCTTCTGCATTCTTTACAAGTTCCTTGAGTATGCCTAGGCAGAAACCTTCGGGTGTGCCTACGCTTGAGTCAAGTTTTGAAATGTAGTCGCTCTGCAAGAGTTTTACGCCGAATGAAGCAAAGAATACATTGACATTGTGTCCGTCGTTTATCGCTTGATTGGCACAAGCCATTCCAACGATGCACTTGCGTGGGTCAACTTCAGGATCGGTTACAATTTTGAAGAACATATTCTTGCTCATGAGACGATGTTAAAACTGAATGTATTAGGTTTTTTTTATTCGGATTCTTGTGGCTTAAACATCGGTATATATCTCATCGGGCGAACCGTTGAACATGATTGACCGACTTCCGAGTCATTTGGCCGAACGCACCCGTCAACTCAATTCGATAGATACTCTCTACGGAGATGGTCCTGTCGTCGTTTGGCTCAAGTCTTCTTTCCGCGTTCATGAGAACCCTGCCATCGAAGTAGGCGCCACCATTGCTCAACAAAACGGTCTCCCGCTTTTGATTTACCACGGTATCGATGAACGGTATCCACACGCCTCACTTCGACACCACAACATGCTGTTGGAGGCTGCAATCGATATGGACGAGAACTGCAGAAAGAACGGCCTGCGCTATGTACTCCACCTCGCACGTGAAGGCCATCGCCAACCTGTACTGAAACAATTCAGTCAAACCGCAAGTTGCATTGTCACCGACATGTTCCCCCTGCCTCCGTGGACAGAATGGCTTCAGACCATTTCAGCATCATCTAAAGGGCCGGTGTTCGATGTTGATTGCCACTGTGTGGTCCCAATGCCGATGTTTGGGAAATCGGTAGATCGCCCCTACAAATACCGTGATGCAACCAAGAAGTTGCGAAAGAAACGATTGCAAGCATCGTGGCCCGTTCTCGATGTTCAAGCCGAACAATACGTGGGGGAACTTCCGTTTGAACCGGTTGATATTGCGAATCGGGTTATAGATCCAAATGAGAGAATTTCTCTGCTGCAAGAGTGCAACATCGATCCGACGGTTCTGCCGATTTGGGATGTTCGAGGCGGCGAGAAAGCAGCTCTACAAAAGTGGCAGAAATTTTTCGACAAAGGCCTCAATGGTTATGCTCGTAGAAGAAACAACGCTGCCGATTCAACGGGCGTCTCAAGGCTGTCTCATGCCTTCCACTACGGGTTTTTATCACCGATGAGGGTCGCCCGAGAAGCGGCTGCTGTTGGCACGAAATCCGCAGATAAGTACCTCGATGAACTCTTGGTGTTCCGTGAACATGCTTGGCATCATATCTACGCAGTGCCAGAGCCTTATGCCCCTTCAAACCTCCCAGATTGGGCTAAGCAATCGTGGAGAGATACCTCTGACGACCCGAGACCTGTCCTCCTTACCCCTCGCCAACTCGAATACGCCGCATCACCGTTTGAATTATGGAATCTATGCCAGCAATCTCTTGTTCGGCATGGTGAATTACACAACAATCTCAGAATGACTTGGGGCAAAGCCTTCCCACTTTGGACTCAACATCTCGAATCCTCGCTTGAACAATCACAGATGCTGAACGACAAATACGCTCTTGACGGCCGAGATCCGTCTTCAGTGGTAGGTGTTCAGTGGTGTCATGGCCTGTTTGATCGAGCCTTTTTTCCTTCTGAACCGGTCATGGGCGTGGTGAGAAAACGAGATGTTGTGACGCATTCGTCGCGTCTTGACACCGAGCGTTATGGCGCTCATGTCAACCGAAATCCAAGCCAGATTGATGGAGCCTACATTCTGCAGGGGCGAAATCCGATTACTTCTTTCGTTGCCGATGTTCTTACCGATCAAGGATATTCGGCTCACTTTACTGAAACAGAGGATGTTTCGTCATCAATCGATTCCATACCCTCACTCAGCGACCATGATTTCCAGCGCTACCCGACTTGGCTGGTTGAAAAATATCTTGCATTGGATGAAGAAATGCATGTCCAAAAAACTCGCGCTGCCCCATCTCACGTTTCCGATGGGCGGACTGAAGACGGTTCTACGGATCATGTCGAAAACCGACATCATACTGCATTAAGCATCATCTCCATGATTGAAGGCAGACTCGTTTTTACTGCCGCCCCGCCCGAATCCGACCCTTCATTTTCCACGGGCAGATACTCGGACTATTCAGTTCCACTTGTCGAACAATTGAGGCATGCAGCGTGGGATCTTGCTCGTCGTATGTTTGAGTTGCATGCGCATCAATCTGAGTCTGCTTACGCTGTCCAAACTCGTTTATTTTGATCATCAATGCAGCATTATGCGCCTATGTCTCTCGAGCGTTTCATCTACAGGTGCACGGCTTGAGTTGCTGAATACATCGTCTTGAGTTTATTAGGGGTTGAATCCACGAATTATCGATGTTAATCGACACGCCCTTCGGACAACTTTTGGTTAGCATGGAACTCTCTCGAAACAGAGTCATGGCTATTCTTCGTGCTCTTGATTGGTGTGACACCATCGTCAAAGGGAGTCTTTGGCGGAAGTCTTCTCGTGAAGGTTTTGTTTCGCTTACGCAAACCATTAACGGCCAATTTCTCGAGGTGTTCCCGCTCCGTGCTGCCTCACTCGATGCTGGCAATCCTACGTTGTTTCAACGAAATCATCTCCCTATCAATCTCAACGGCCGAAGCGCATGCGTCCGTTCTCATTCAGCGACTCGACCACGGCCTTTACACGCTGATATGGTGGCAAGCATGCTTCTCTTGTTGGGTTCTGCAGATTTCGACCCGTTTCAAGTCCCTCTTACTCTCAAGCCGATTCTTACCGAAGAACAACAGGCTCTCTTGCCACCTCGGCAAATCAACAACCATCTTCATGCCCCACGTTTGGAAACTCATCCGCTTGAGTGCAACGACGAAGAAGCACGGCAGTTTTTCCAAGAGCAACCAGCTGCCGATTGGAGTCATCATGCTCGCCGCCTTTCGGCGACTCGTCACCAATCGACGCTCCGCTGGGTACTTCTCCATTTGGCGGCAGAGGAAACCGATGCATACGGCGTGAGCCGATGGATGTCGGGCAGATTTTATTCCTGCCAACATATCTTCACCGAAAACGACATTGAACAATTTCTCAATCATGAGGACCAAACTTTGCGCTCGTGGGCTGTGGAGAACTTACGTTCGACCGATACAGAACATCAAATGAATCTCTTGGAACCTATGCTCACTGACATCTCTTCAGCAGTCCTTCATAGAGTCATGACCAGAATTCGCTCGTTGTCCATCGCAACTCAACAGAAACTCGATCTGTTTCATCCGGTTCTTGAATCGCAATGCCACGTTGCCATCACCCACATCGGTCATCTTGAGATCGAACCATCACTCAAACTCGAAATACTGCAACCGTATCTTGATCATGCCAATTCCAATATTGTGGTGGGTGCAATTCGCGCTCTGCGCCATTCAGGCGATGAATCAACAGAGCAGATTTTAATTTCCAATCTGAATCATGCCGATGACCTCGTAGTGCGTTGTCTTTTGCAGAGCATAGAGTCTTTTGGGCCATGGTTTGAATCCAAAATACCGCTGTATTATGAACGCTCAAACCTTCACCAAGCCCTGCTTTCGGCGCTTGAGAGGGCCGAGGGTTTTTCTCCAGTACCTTACATTACTCATTTGCTTAACGGTCAACGAAACACCATCATCGTGCGGGGAATCTCTACGCTTGCTAAGATTGGATGTAAGCAAGCTATCAAGACCATTGGTAACTATCTTTTAGCGTTCAAATCGATTTATGTCCGCAGAAACGCTGCCGAATATCTTGGAGAAACCGGTCATGAATCTGCACTCGAATTTCTTGAGGCTGCCTTGATGGATGCTTCACCTGGTGTTCGGCAATCTTCACTACGGTCAATTGCACAAATCCACGCAGTTCAGCATTCGTGGTAGAATTGTCACTCCTCTGAACTGAGGCCCATCTTCTGTCGCCGTGTAGAGTTCTCTTGCTCTTCAATCGTGTTTCTTAGAATGAGTCCGTGTAAGGTATTGATTTTCTTGTTCTCAACTAAAGAATTCACCTGTTGTTCAAGTGAATATAATTTGTCTCCATCCTCAGTGCATCGAATTTCATCGCGTAGTGATTCAAATCTTCTTTTCTTGGAGATGAAGAAATACAGGTAAAGTGGAATCAGCAAAAATGGAATCACCAATTCCTCTGTGACGATTTCAATGACACCAGAGACTGAGATCTCTATGGCTTCAGCATCGTAGGTCGAGGAAATTTGGAAACCACCTTGGTAGAAGAAACCGGTGTTGATGCCGAAATACTGGTTGAAGGGCGTTTTGTCAACATCCAACGGATCTGAGCCGCGGTCTTGTTCGATGATATCTGGCCATCCATCGTTGTCATCGTCATCATCAATCGCATCCGGTAATGTGTCAAAATCTGAATCTTCAGGGACCGAATTCGGGTCCATTGGGTCGTAGTAGGTGAGTACCAAGGACGCAGCAACTTCCATTTCGTTTGAGATGCCATCGCCATCGATGTCCGTGTCCAATACATCCGGTATCCAATCCATGTCCATATCCGAGCATCCAAACAAAACCTCTCGACTCGTTCCAAACTTCAACGGGCAGTCATCGGTGATATCGAGGTTTACTTGGTCGGCGAACATGTCACCGTCTTGGTCGCTCCAGGCATCGCTTCGCTGCGGAAAAACATCGGCTCCATCAGTGTAATTCCATGAGTCGTCCGCATCCGAATAGCCGTCTCCGTCTGAATCAAGACAACCAATGCGATCGTTGGTGGAATTGCCAGCCACATCAGGACAAGCGTCTGTCTCATCGTAACCATCGTCATCAGAATCAACAAAGGAAAACTCAATCTCTTCCAGTTCGCTTCCTTTTGCCTGAGTTTCACTGATGCTAAGAGCGAAGAGCATGACCAGTGCGAGTAGGAATGACTGCATGATTTTGTTACGCACGCTTCTTTTACCGTTAGGTCGTTTATGAAAGCCACTGCCTATATGTCACAAAGGCGTAAGAATGAAGAGGGATATTCACTAGGCCGAACCATGAAGTTGAGCACCGTCTGTCTCTCTCTGCTCTTGTTGATGTTGACCGTCTCGCCAGGTTGTATCGGCGGTGATGATGTTGAAAAGGCGGAAACGATCCCTTCATTCTCGGTCGTCGCAGACGACAACGAGACGTATTCGTCTGAGAATTTACTTGGAACTCCTTACATTCTGCATTTCTCTGCCTCTTGGTGCAGTCAATGCCGGCCAACAATTCATGCCGTTGACGCACAACTTTCAGAACACATGTACATCATCGTATCAACCGATGCAGCAGATTCAACCAAGTTATCAGATTGGCATCAGCAAGTCAATGAGAGTAAGGAAGGAAGCACTGTAGATTCGCCTTTTTCAGTCAACGCAGACCTGTCCTCCACGTTGGGCATTAACAATACACCTACGCTCATTCTGGTTGGAAGCAACGGTGAGATGATTGACCGGCACCTCGGCCCGATGACCGAAAACAGCGCTATCGATGAATTTTGGTCTCAGGCAGTTTAATTTCATTCGAAACTGTGAGGCAATTCGAATTGGATAAAGTGGAGTTGTTGCTCCCTCTCAAGGCGACATAAAAATCCGCACGCAGTCAACAGCATGTGAATGCGTTCGGCATCAGTGCCGTCGTCCTTAACGCCAAACTTGGCAAAGTATGCGTCCCAACTTTCGCCGTCTTCTTTCCGTAAATCATCGAGTGCCTCTGTGATACTTTCGAGTGAGATACGGGAGTGGTTGTATGCATTCAGCAATGCGGTCATGCTCTCTCGAGCGAAGAGAACAGGCAATGAAACTGGTTTGGATTCGGGGGTTTTGACTTCGGGGGTTTTGACTTCGGGTTCTTCTGGAGTGTTCTCAATTGGAGTCGGAATGACGACATCTGCACTGAAATTGTAAAAATGGACCTCTTTCTGTTCCAAGGCATAAATGAACTGAACAGTTCCTTTCGTTTCAATGATGAATTGCTTTGGATAAAGCCGGTACAGAATGGCATCAATGGTCTCACCAGACATCCCTATTTTTTGTTGGAATTGTTCAAAACTTCCATGTCTTAGGAACAAGCGTTCAAGCCTCTCGGAACGATACAACTTACCGCTTTTGTTGGCTTCTCCGATTGCTTGGTTTAGATCTCTCTTCAAGTGTGCAATGGCCTGCTCTTTAGAGAGTCCAATATAGATCGGTTCAGAATCTTCTTGAACGCCGTCCTCTGAAAGAGGTGGCGCTGGAATTGTTGAAATTTCATTCGGAGTTATCTGGTACTCGACGTATTCTTCGCCTTCCCCATCGCCAAACAAGTCGTAGTCTTCGACAGGTATGTTTTGTGATGAAGCAAGCCGATGGTGTCCCCAAAACATCTCAGACATTTGATCGTCCAAAACTTCGTCCACGCGGTGTACTTGCGTGATGAGAAAACGGATAACTCTGTCCGAGATTTTAGTCCTGTTACCGATTTCTTCTCGCCCAATCGCATTAACGATGTGATTTCTCGTTTGGTTGCACAGATAGCACATTCCAACACACTGTGGAAATTCACCGTCATAGGTGTTTTTACCTCCATACCGTACGGGAATAATATGTTCAATCGTGAGTCCAAAGAGTTCATTTTTGCTTTGCATTTTAACGCCACAGGTCGGGCACTCTTTGCCCCTTGATTGACGCTTCAAAGGCCCTAGCTTAGTTGGATTTCGAACCGTTGGGGAGCCGTGATTTTCAAAATGAATGAGTGTTGACTTTTGCGATGATAGAATGTGTTTTTCCAATCGCTGCCGCCTAAGTGCCGCCTGCTCTTCAGCTTTTTTCTCATGAATTGAACGTTCAGTGAGCGAAATGAGCCCAGCTTCAACTCGAAACTCGTTCGGAAACAGTTTGTCTAATTTTTTTTGAAGTTTATTTGTCTCTTGAATCTTCAAACTCTTCCACACTTTTTCCCTTGGGCCGTGTTTCCGATAGAACTCTTTCATTCCAGGATTGACTTGAGAGGCTTCGATGACCATTTCCATAAGGTGTGCATGAAATCGGATTTTCAATTTTTCATCCATACTCTCACCTCCTTTGACTGGAACTCCAATCAAGTGTTTTGCTGACTGGATTTAAACAGTTCGCCAACCGAAATCTCACTGTCGAGGAGACTTGAGATTTCTCTGTCGCAAGGCTTCCAAAGCCACAACGCTAACGGCAACTTGGAGATTATAGGAGGGCACAAAACCATCCATTGGTAGCAAAACTACAGCATCAGATGCTTCCAAAACTTCCGCACTGATTCCTTCCTTTTCAGCACCTACGACCAACATCACATTGCCTGTCAAGTCTTCATCCCAAGGCTCGTGTGTGCCAACATCTTCAACAGAAATCAATCGAAAGTCAGTTTCTTTTACGGCCTTCAATATCTCTTCAGTGGTGCTGTAGACGACAGGAATAAATCGATCGGCGCGCATGCTCGAGCGTCGAATTGTCCGTCGTTCCTCATGTGTTTTAGAGACGTTAAGAACAACAGCATCAGCTCCAGAAACCTCTGCCGTTCGTATTGCAAATCCGAGGTTGGTGGAATACGTGACACCATCGAAAAACCAAACCGTGCCACCTCGTTCAAGCACTTGTTCTAAATCTCCATGAGGTATTCTCTCGATGAGCGCTAAAGCGTCGACATGACCGTCGGCAGACATGCGCCAAAGGTCATTGGTTGAGCCTTCTTCAAGTGGAATATTCTGTTCTTGGCAGAGTTGTCGAATCTCCGTCGTATCCTTCTCTCGATCGACCAAGACCATCTTGAGGTCTTCTTGTGCGTGCAGGGCTGCCAGCACTGCATCAGCACCGGTAATTTGTCCTGCCATGGCACTCCGTTGTCCGCAGGCCTCATGAGGCTATCCTCGCTGGGCAGTGTATGGCGAAGAATCACAGTGCGAAATTTCTGGCGATGGTCGAGGCGGCGAGGGCAGAAATCCCAGAATGTGAGGCTGGAGAATTACGAACGATGCTCGACGATGGTCAACCGATTGTGGTCTTGGATGTTCGTGAGCGGCATGAGTACGAAGCGGGCCATTTGGTCGGCTCGGTTCACATCGGCAAGGGCGTTCTTGAACGCGATATTGAGAAGCACGAGTTCGATGAAGATGCACGTATGGTTCTGTATTGCGGCGGCGGCTTCCGAAGTGCAATTGCCGCTAAATCCCTCAAAGAAATGGGGTACAGCAACGCTTTTTCACTTTGGGGCGGATGGCGCGGAATCCAAGCAGAAGGCCTTCCAATTGAATGATTCCAGCGGCAGTTTCACGCGAGCAGCACGCGTTTTAGCCAAAACAAAGCCCTCTATTCGCGTGGGCAGACTCATAAAGGGGAGTTAAGTCGGCAGGATGCTGAGAAGCGCAGGTGTTCATTATGACTCGAGGATTGTATCAACATGTTCGTGAAACTTGGAAGCAACCAAAAGAGGCTACGCCTCACATGTTCCGCCAGACTCGTATGGCTCAATGGCGCCGCGAACCGGTGAATTGCAAGATTGACCGCCCAACTCGTATCGACGCAGCACGTCGCCTTGGTTACAAGGCAAAGCAAGGCGTTGTCATGATCCGAACTCGAATCCGCCGTGGTGGACTTCGCAAGGGCAAGATCCACATGAAGCGCAAGCCAAGCAAGGCCGGTATCAAGAAGATCACCATGGCAAAGAACACGCAACGCATGGCTGAAGAGCGTGTTGCACGCCATTTCCCTAACATGGAAGTTCTGAACTCGTACTGGGTCGGACAAGACGGTAAGCACAAGTTCTACGAAGTAATTCTCATTGACACACACCACCCAGCAATCATTGCTGACAAGCAACTCGGTGTGTTCAGCGGTGCGAACGGAAACAAGTCCCACCGTGGACGTGCTTTCCGAGGCAAGACCTCTGCTGGAAAGCGAGGCCGTGGTTTGCATAACAAGGGTAAGGGAGCAGAGAAATTGCGACCTTCGCTTAAGGCAAACCTCAACCGTGGCAAGTGATTGGACACCCGTCCATTTATCGCCAATGTCTTCAAGAAGTGTCGACACCATCATTGTGGTATGGCAGGCTTTGCTGAATACGGATTTATCATACTTGGGACAGCGCTGGGTCTAGCTCTCGGCTGGCTTTTAGCAAAGAATCGATACTCCGGTGATGTGATACGTGCTGAGGCTCAAGTTGCAGCAATTTCGCTCAGTAAGGATACAATGCTGGCGGAAATGCAGAGCGTGGCATCGAATGTCGCTCGTCAGAATTCGGAAGACTTCCTACGGCTTGCCGAGGAACGGCTTGGCAAAGTTGAATCTGAATCTGCGAAGGATCACGCTGCCCGAAAAAAGGAAGTTGAATCTCTCGTTGATCCTATCAAAGAACATCTTCAAAAATTGGAAAAGGCAACAACGGATATGGAACTGAAACGCGAAGGCGCGTATCAGGGATTGAAGAGAACCGCAGACATGCTTCATCAGCAGACCGTTGACTTACGAGACACGAATGTACAGCTGTCAACCGCTCTGCGAGGCTCGGTAAAAGCCAGAGGCAACTGGGGCCAAGTTGCTCTCAAGAACATCGCAGAAGCGGCCGGAATGCTCGAACACTGCGATTTTGATACCGAAGTGACGCTCAAATCCGGTGCCGGAGGTGCACGCGTCGATCTTTTGGCCAAAATTCCGAATGGGGGAAGCATTCCCGTCGATTCGAAAGTACCGCTTGCCGCTTATTGGGACGGATTAGAACTGGACGATGGAAACGCTCGTGCTGTGAAAATGAAAGAACATGCAAAGGCTGTGAAAAAACACATTGACGATTTGGTTGACCGGGACTATCCTCGTCTTCTCGACGGTGTTGACTTCACGGTGATGTTCATTCCAGCTGAACCGATTCTCTCAACCGCCTTTGAGTACGAACCAACGCTCCAAGAATACGCATTCAACAAGCATGTGCTCATTGTGACTCCAGTGACGCTCATCGCTTTGCTACGAACAGTTGGTTTGTACTGGCAACAACAATCCATGGCTGACAATGCCAAGGAGATTCATAAGAAGGCCCGGGAATTCTACGATCGCGTCACCAAGTTCAGTCACGATTTGGCTAAGATGGGCCGAGGCATCAATACTGTAGTTGGTGCTTACAACGACGCAGTTGGTTCATACGATGGCAGCGTCATACCAAGTGGTCGCCGTCTTGAAGAACTCAAAGTGGCAGATGGAGCACAGCGCAAATTGGCAGATTTGCCTGCACCAGCGGTGCCACGAACGGTGAAGCAGATTTCACCCATGGAAGAAGAGTAACTTCAGAGTGCAGTTTTGAATCCCATTGCTCGGACTACACACCATCCGGCCCGTGCTTCAAATATGGAGAATGCGCCACCGAGGAGGCTGCCTGCTACGGCCACCCAAGCGATTGATGGGAGTACACCAATTGCAGTAACGAATCCAAGTACGAGTCCACCAAATACGGTCGCGATTCCAATTTTCAAACGGAATGCCTTACCTGCAGCGCCTATGTTACACGTGAGTGCCATGGAAACAAATGTCGACGTGTACTATATCAATCAGTGTTTTCAAATCACATTTTCATTGTCTGCACTCATTCAGCATGTGTACACTTGTAGGCCACCAATGCTGTCGTTTGAATGCTGAGGAATGTTTTTGATTCACTCTTCAGTCAGTGTAACATGCGAATGAAGCCAATATTGGTTCTTCTCTCGATTGGCTTCTTGCTGGCGCTCAACATTTCTCCTTTTGCGATGGCTGAGGGACGTGATGAAGCAACACCTGAAGCGATGACTCGAATCATGATGCTCCCGCCCGAGGCTGAAGTTACCGGCATGCACGTCAATGCAAACGGTAATTTCTTTGTCAACGCCATGCATCCAGACGAGGATAACTACAAGGCAACAATTGGCGTCATCAACGGAATAGATTGGAACAACCTTCCTGAAACCGTTCCTGAACTGTCATCATCCAGCAGCGAAAATGACATTTGGCACGGAATCCGTACATCGTATGGCGACTATCAGGTTATTCTACAGACCGGAGATGCACTTTCCGAAGGCGGCGTAGCAGGTGGAATTTATGCTGCAGACGATGAGAGTCAGATACTCATCAGTAAGAAACCGGATTACAACGCCTTCGTACCTCTAAACGCAGACAGTACACATGGCTATCTCTACACCGCTTGGGAAGACCGGCCAGCAGGCCTCAGCCAATTGGAACTAGAATGGGACAGTACATCTTCACAGTGGGCGGTCTTGAACAGTAAGATGTTGGACCTCAGCAGTATCAACGGTGGCTGGGTTTTTTGTTTCGGTAGCATGAGTCCTTGGGGCTCACCGCTGTTTTCCGAGGAATTGTATTTTGACAATACCGAATACTGGAACGACGACAGTTTCAGATACCACTCGGACCAAACCAAGTTGGAGAACTATCTGGGCCACTACCCTAACCCCTATGATTACGGATACATCGTTGAAATTGAGAACGCAACGACCGCTGAACCAGATTTCGTACGGCATCTTTCTATGGGTCGCTACTCGCATGAAAACGCAGCGGTAATGCCAGATGATCGAACCGTTTATCTCACCGATGATGGCTATGAAACGGTCCTGTTCAAATTCGTTGCAAACACAGCAGGTGACCTCAGCGCAGGTACGCTCTACGCTGCGAAAGTAACTCAAGACAACACTCGAGATTCTGCAGTTACCGGGTTTGATGTTGAGTGGATGGAAATGGCCTCTTCTTCAAACGCAGAAATACAGGCCTGGATTGATGAATACGATGGCATCACAACAAATGATTTCGTTTCAGGTCAAAATTCTTACATTTCGGATGAAGAAATAAACGACTGGGCTGAATGGCGTTTGAATAAAGACCTGAACGGCGATGGAACTGTTGGCACTGCCACTGATGACCGTGTCGCCTTCCTTGAATCACGGAAAGCAGCTGCAGTACTTGGAGGCACGGATGAGTGGAGTAAGATGGAAGGGGTTGCGTTCAATGCAAATGTACCTGACAGCCTTTACCTTGCAATGTCGAGAATTGAATCAGCAATGACAGATGGGCAGGATGATATCGATGTTTCACTGAATTCCTGTGGAATCGTCTATCGAATGTCGTTCGGTAATGGTTGGGACGTAACTCGAATTGATCCCGTAATATCAGGGGGGCCTTACACCTCGTCTGCTCAATACGAATGCGATGTAAACAACCTTGCTGGCCCAGATAATCTCCTCGTTCTAGACGATGGGCGCCTTCTCATTGGTGAGGACACCAACAAGCATGAAAGCAACATGGTATGGCTTTGGGGCGAGAAATCGGAACCATTGGAAGCTGCTGGAAGCATCACAGTAAATTCAATTCAAATTCGAAACTCCTCTTCAAGCAACGCCTCAACTTGGGACTACCAAGTAGAAGTCGACGAACTTCAGACAGGTTTGACCTATACCGCATTGATTGTTATCAAGGAACTTGAGACTGAAGAGTGGAAGGGTATCTGGTGGTGGAACGATATCGAAGAAAACGGTGAACAATACGAACACACCTTTTCCCTAGAGAAAGGATGCTACTCGATACTTGCATCCCTGTACGAAAGTACTGACCTCAGTACTGATGTCAAGAATGCTACCGTATTGTCGGATTCAGAAGTACCGTTCACTGTTGGAAGTGGGACATGCGTCGATGGTGTTTATTCGAACGAAGTTGTCGATTCACAGGAGGATGAGAACGATAGGAATGAAGACAGTGTTCCTGGATTTGGTGTTCTGCTCAGCATGGTGGCTTTGCTTGGAGCAGCACTCTTCACAACCCGTGAGAAGTAATCAACAGGCAATCGAGTTCACGTGCGTCGTTTAGGATAGACAGTCGCTTCAAGTGTCAAGCGATGATAATGTCGGCTCAAGAATTATAGTAACGTAGTGTTCAGATTCGTACATGATCATATTTGATTGCCCCAATTGTACCAAGGAGGTAGTTCTTGGTAGCGATACAACTGGTGTATATCAATGTCCAAACTGCAATATGAATATAGAATATTTGTCGGGAAATGAATTGACAGTATCTGAGAAAAAGACTCACTCAAATACTGGCTCTTTGGTGAGCGGTGGCGTTTTCAAGGGATGGAGGGCTTTTGGGTATCGCCCCAAGAGAAATTTATCTCCGAATGACGAAAAGTTGTCGATGTTTGATAAAATTTTTATTCTCCTACTTTTATGTGTAATTATAGGGTTCCTTGTAGGAATGACTAAGATCAGTAATGGAGTGTGTTTTCTCGCTCTCATTCCGATTGTAATCTGGGTTGCTCTCCATTATTTTAACGATTTTATGATTAAAAAGGGATGGTTCTTAGTGGCTCGATGTGTTGGAGAATATGCGCTATGGGATGGTCGGAATATGTTTGCAATACCACTGAATCATAACCGTACTCTGTTCATTTCATCAGAAAAGATTCGCCAGATAGTAGTGCATAATGGCCCAGGTGCTGTAAGTAGCGGTTATGGTGGCATGGTCGACCTCTTCGTAAGCGGTAAAAATGGACATATAAAATTCGGTGACCTAAAAGGCAAAACAGAATTTGTGAATCTTCTAACTCAAGTGACCGGGATAATCCCGAAGTCTAAATTTCACAAAGAGTTGAGCGATGGCGGTGGTGGAGGGGGCGATTGAATGAAGCCCAATCTCGATAAGAGGTCAATTGCTCTTCAAACGAGTAGGGTTTCTAGCAAATAACAAGACACGCGTCGGTAGCGAGTGTACTGGGGGACTGAACACCCATTGTACTCCTCCATAATGTCTTGAGGGGTATGAAAGAACCCTTGTGATTTCATGGAAATGATTTGTCGCTACTCTTGATTTTCCTTATCTAAAAGAGAGTCTGCGATGACTCGAATGTCGGTGTTCCATTGGGTAAATTCAGGCAGATCCAATGGCTCAACACCATGGACTGCATGAAGCCAGATGAGTGTGCCAGTATCAATCATGATTTGACCAGCATGTCCCTTTG